>Ga0224748_10002_pt2 | contig 42380 bp, 38 predicted proteins | sample LIM_F_Water_Neg_FD_182074 | JGI IMG/M metagenome (GOLD analysis project Ga0224748, IMG submission 182074) | Enriched cells from gastrointestinal tract of the lab mouse from Pacific Northwest National Laboratory (PNNL), Richland, Washington... | ecosystem: Host-associated > Mammals > Digestive...
CCAAAGGCAGCTGGATGATATGTTTAAGGCATCGGGCGTGGAAAATGTATATATGCCCATGTTTATACCGGAAGGTTTGCTGCAAAAGGAAAAAGACCATGTGGAAGGATTTGCGCCGGAAGTGGCATGGGTGACACACGGTGGGCTAAATCCGTTACAAGAGAGGATGTGTGTGCGCCCTACATCGGAAACGTTGTTCTGTGATTTTTATAAAGGGGATATTCATTCATATAGGGATTTGCCTAAAGTTTATAACCAGTGGTGCAGCGTTGTCCGCTGGGAAAAGGAAACAAGACCGTTTCTCCGTTCCAGAGAGTTCTTGTGGCAGGAGGGGCATACGGCGCATGCTACGGCAGAAGAGGCACAGGCAAGGACAGAACAGATGTTGAATATCTATGCGGATTTTTGCGAGCAGGTTTTGGCTATTCCGGTAGTAAAGGGCCGTAAAACAGAAAAAGAAAAATTTGCCGGGGCAGAAGCGACATATACGATTGAAGCATTGATGCATGACGGCAAAGCTTTGCAGTCAGGAACGAGCCATAATTTTGGGGACGGTTTTGCGAAAGCGTTTGATATTCAATTTACGGATAAAGACAATAAGCTGAAATATGTATATCAGACGTCCTGGGGAATGTCTACGAGGATAATCGGCGCGATTATTATGGTACATGGGGATAATTCCGGTCTGGTGCTTCCGCCGAAGGTTGCTCCTATACAAGTGATGATAATCCCAATCCAGCAGAAAAAGGAAGGGGTATTGGATAAGGCATATGAGTTGAAAAAACGGCTTTCCGGTTTCCGTGTAAAAGTGGATGACTCGGATAAGAGCCCGGGATGGAAGTTTTCAGAGCAGGAGATGAGGGGGATCCCCATCCGCGTGGAGATTGGTCCGAAGGATATCGAGGCGGGGAAATGTGTCATCTGTAGGCGCGACAATGGACAAAAGGTTGAGGTGATGCTGGATGAACTGGAAAAAGCGGTGGAAGAAATCCTGGATAACATTCAGGCAAATATGTACCAGAAAGCCAAGGCGCATCTGGATTCCCATATTTATACGGCAGCAACGAAGGACGAATTTGTAAGGACATTTATGGAAAAGTCCGGGTTTGTGAAAGCGATGTGGTGCGGCGACAGGGAATGCGAAGAGAAGGTGAAGCCAAAGGCAGCTGGATGATATGTTTAAGGCATCGGGCGTGGAAAATGTATATATGCCCATGTTTATACCGGAAGGTTTGCTGCAAAAGGAAAAAGACCATGTGGAAGGATTTGCGCCGGAAGTGGCATGGGTGACACACGGTGGGCTAAATCCGTTACAAGAGAGGATGTGTGTGCGCCCTACATCGGAAACGTTGTTCTGTGATTTTTATAAAGGGGATATTCATTCATATAGGGATTTGCCTAAAGTTTATAACCAGTGGTGCAGCGTTGTCCGCTGGGAAAAGGAAACAAGACCGTTTCTCCGTTCCAGAGAGTTCTTGTGGCAGGAGGGGCATACGGCGCATGCTACGGCAGAAGAGGCACAGGCAAGGACAGAACAGATGTTGAATATCTATGCGGATTTTTGCGAGCAGGTTTTGGCTATTCCGGTAGTAAAGGGCCGTAAAACAGAAAAAGAAAAATTTGCCGGGGCAGAAGCGACATATACGATTGAAGCATTGATGCATGACGGCAAAGCTTTGCAGTCAGGAACGAGCCATAATTTTGGGGACGGTTTTGCGAAAGCGTTTGATATTCAATTTACGGATAAAGACAATAAGCTGAAATATGTATATCAGACGTCCTGGGGAATGTCTACGAGGATAATCGGCGCGATTATTATGGTACATGGGGATAATTCCGGTCTGGTGCTTCCGCCGAAGGTTGCTCCTATACAAGTGATGATAATCCCAATCCAGCAGAAAAAGGAAGGGGTATTGGATAAGGCATATGAGTTGAAAAAACGGCTTTCCGGTTTCCGTGTAAAAGTGGATGACTCGGATAAGAGCCCGGGATGGAAGTTTTCAGAGCAGGAGATGAGGGGGATCCCCATCCGCGTGGAGATTGGTCCGAAGGATATCGAGGCGGGGAAATGTGTCATCTGTAGGCGCGACAATGGACAAAAGGTTGAGGTGATGCTGGATGAACTGGAAAAAGCGGTGGAAGAAATCCTGGATAACATTCAGGCAAATATGTACCAGAAAGCCAAGGCGCATCTGGATTCCCATATTTATACGGCAGCAACGAAGGACGAATTTGTAAGGACATTTATGGAAAAGTCCGGGTTTGTGAAAGCGATGTGGTGCGGCGACAGGGAATGCGAAGAGAAGGTGAAGGAAGATATGGGCGTGACAAGCCGCTGTATGCCTTACGAACAGGAATGCTTGTCGGATACTTGCGTATACTGCGGGAAACCGGCTAAAAAAATGGTTTATTGGGGAAGGGCTTATTAAAGTCGGGTAAACAGATTTATTTTATATGATTCGGGTGCCAAAAGGTCTGCCCGGTGGCGCTTGGCATATGGCACGAAAGAATGTTGTGCGCGTTCCGTTGTACGGAACATTCCGATGAGCCTCTTAAGACAAAATCGTGTTCAGCATTGGCTTCCACGATTTTAGAGTCTCCTCTCCATCGTACAAAAGTCACTTGCAGAACATTCTTTTGTGCTATATGCCAAGCGCCACCGGGCAGACCTTTTGGCACCCGAATCTTTCTATAAGAAAGCGGCGGCAAAAATTTCTATTTTGCCGCCGCTGCTTATTTAAGTGGTTGTTTTTAAAAATATTATATTGGTTTTGCCCTATAATTTTTCAAAAACTTCTTTGCCAAGCCCGCATATCGGGCATACCCAACTGTCCGGCAAATCTTCAAATGGTGTGCCGGGGGCAACTCCGCTGTTCGGGTCGCCGGCTTCCGGGTCGTAAATGTAGCCGCAAGGGCCGCAAACATATTTTTCCATGACAATGCACATCCTTTATTTATGATTATTTTGTCTGTTCAATCATATTTTGTACATTTTTATAAATTTCATTCAAATGTTCTTCGGAAGGGATGTAATTGATGCGTATTCTGTCCAGGCAAATATGGAATCCAGCAGCTTCCAGTTCTTTTTCTACCAGTTCAATGCTTTGCCCGCTCCATCCATAGGAACCGAAGGCAAAAGCTTCCCTGTTTTTAGGGGAGAGCCCCTTCATGTAGCATAAAAAGGCGGAAACGGTAGGCAGCATTTGATTGTTGATAGTAGGGGATCCTACGGCAATGTATTTGCTATCCAACAATTCCGGTACGATGTTGGAGTAGTGGTCTGCTTTTAAATCATATAATTTAGCAGGGATTCCATTGTCTGCAAAAGCTTCGCAGATGGTTTTCGCTATTTTTTCCGTAGAATGCCACATGCTGTCAAAAACAACGACGGCGCCTGTTTCCGGCGCATTAGCGCTCCATGTGGTATAGGCATCGAGAATGTCTTTTATGTGGCTGCGCCATATAATGCCGTGGCTGGGGGCAAGGATATCAATGTCCAGGCTGCTTATGGCATTCCATGCAGTCTGTACCTGCCTTCCGAAACACATAATAATATTCCCGTAATATTTTTTTGCTTCTTGCAATATAGTCGGGAGGTCGGCTTCATCATCGAAATGTGCGGTAGTGGCATAGTGCTGCCCAAAAGCATCGTTGGAGAAAAGGATTTTTTCCTCCGGGCAATAAGTAACCATATTATCCGGCCAATGGAGCATCGGGGTGGATACAAAAGTTAAGGTGCGTTTGCCGATAGAAATAGACTCCCCGGTTTTTACAGGGATATATTCAAAGTCGCCGTAATGTGCGGTAAGCCCTTTGACCCCGGCGGGACTGCTTGTATAAATAGAAGCATTGGGGCAATGTTGCCGGATAACGGGCAAAGCGCCGGAATGATCCATTTCCACATGATTGGATATTATAATGTCAATTTTTTCCGGCGGGAGGATATCGCTGATACGGGAGAGCATTTCCTCTGCAAAAGGAGCTTTAACGGTATCGATTAATGTAACTTTTTCATCGACAATAAGGTAAGCCCCGTAAGAAGTTCCCTTTTCCGTACTATAGCCATGAAAATTACGGATATTCCAATCCACAGCTCCGACCCAATAAATTCCTTCTTTTACTTTTGCTGCTTTCATAATAGATACCTCTTTTCTTTTAATTCGTATTTTATCCAATTCCTAACACGCTCATCAGCGCAATTTTTATTATAACATATGTCACCAATTTTCGTAAGAAAATTGCAGACCTACTTGCACATCAGCGCAATTCCTATTAAATATGTCACCAATTTCCGTAAGGAAATTGTGAACTTGCTTGTGCATCGATGAGATTTTGGTAAAAATTCAGGCGCCAAAAGGTCTGTCAAATAGTGTATCGGACAGGCTTTTGACACCTGAATCTATAAATAGAGCTTTTTATCTACGTTACTGCTCATGTGTGTCATATAGTTTACTGAGCTTATTTAAATATTGGTATTTTTCTTCCGCGTATCCGGCAGCTTCGGTAAAAAGTTCTTCGGCGATATCAGGATGCATCCTTGATAAAAGGTGATATCTGTTTTCGCCGGATAAAAATTCCCGATAGTCCATAGTAGGCTGTTTGCTGTCCAAATGAAAAGGGTTTTGCCCTTGTTCTTTTAAGGCAGGGTTGAAACGGAAAAGGTGCCAATAACCTGCTTCTACGGCCTTTGCTTCTTCGTGCTGGGAGCTGCCCATACCGGAGCGGATACCGTGGCTGATGCAAGGGGCATAGGCAATGATAAGGGAGGGACCGGGATAAGCCTCTGCTTCCGTAATTGCCTTAACGGTTTGGTTATAATCTGCCCCCATAGCAATCTGCGCTACATAAACGTAGCCATAGGTCATAGCCATAGCTGCCAAATCTTTTTTTCTGCGGCGCTTTCCGCCGGAGGCAAATTTGGCAGTGGAGCCGGTAGGGGTTGCTTTGGAAGCCTGCCCACCGGTATTGGAATAAACTTCCGTGTCAAAAACAAGGACGTTAATATCTTCGCCGCTGGCCAGCACGTGGTCTAAGCCTCCGAAACCAATGTCATAAGCCCAGCCGTCGCCTCCAAATATCCATTGGGATTTTTTGGAGAGGAAAGACTTGGCGTTTTGCAATGCCAGGCATAATTCTAAAATTTGTTTTTGTCCGGCATGGAAGCCGGAAGATTGGCTGCAGGAAGAGGAAATATAAGCCTGCAATTCATGGATGAGGGATTCGGAGGGGGAGTCGTTTTGGGCGCCGCCCGGGAAAGTATTGAGCCATTTCTTTAAAGCGTCTTCCAAAGCAGGGGAGGGGTTCCCGTTTTTGTCTAATTGTTGTAGCTGCTGCAGCAAGAGGGCTGCCGTTTCCTTAAGATGGCTTCTTATGGTGCTTTGTGCCAATACCATGCCGTATCCGAACTCCGCAGCATCTTCAAAGAGAGAATTAGACCATGCGGGTCCCTGGCCAAGGGCATTTGCCGTGTAGGCGGTAGAGGGGGAGGAATTTGCCCAAATAGAGGAACAGCCGGTGGCGTTGGCAATATACATCCTTTTGCCGAATAACCGGGTGATTAAGGTGGCGTAAGGTGTTTCCCCGCATCCGGCACACGCTCCGTGAAATTCCAACATAGGCTGTTTGAACTGGCTGCCTTTTACGGTAGTTTCCTTAAATTTTTCAATGACTTCAGGCTTTATGGGTAGGGATTTCCCATAATCGAAATATTGCTGCCTTTCTTCGTGTTCCTTGACAGGGCACATGACAAGGGCTTTTTCCCCGTTTTTCCCCGGACATACGCCTGCGCAGGAGCCGCAGCCGGTACAATCCGTTTCCGAAACAGTGATGGAAAAGGTATATCCGGGAAATCCTGTCATGGGAAGGGATTTCATACCGGCAGGGGCCTTTTGATGTTCTGCTTCGTCCATTGCCGCGGGGCGGATAACGGCATGAGGGCAGACAAAAGAGCAGCGGCAGCATTGAATACAGTTTTCCGGTTTCCAGACGGGAACTTCCGTGGCCGCATTGCGCCTTTCATGGGCGGTGCTGCCGGAGGGGAATGAGCCGTCCGCATAAGGAAGGAATGCGGATACGGGCAGGGAATTGCCTTCCTGCATAGTAATGGGCTTTTGGATTTTTTCCACGTAATCTATCACTTCCGCCCGGTCGGGAAGCAGCTTGCTGTCCAGCGGTTCATATGTGGCATGTTTCCATTCCGGAGGTATGGTTATGCACAAGACATCTTCAATGCCTCTGTCAATAGCGTCATAATTCATTTGAATTATTTTTTCCCCCTTTTTCCGGTAACTGATTGCAGCTGCTTCCTTCATCAATTGTCTGGCTTCTTCGATAGGGATGAGGTTGGACAAGCGGAAAAAGGCAGCTTGGAGGATGGTGCTGATTTTGTTGTTCAGCCCGATTTCTTTTCCGATGCGGATAGCATCAATCACGTATAGTTGGATATTGTGTTCGGCAATGTAGCGTTTTACCTGGCCGGGAAGGTATTTGTCCAGTTCTTCTTCCTTATAATAACAGTTTAGGAGGAAAATGCCGCCGTCTTTTACTTCCTGCACCATATTGTATTTATGGAGATAGGTGGGATTATGACAGGCTACGAAATCTGCCTGCCGAATCAAATAGGCGGAGCGGATTGGCATATCCCCGAAACGGAGATGGGAAACCGTAAGCCCGCGGGATTTTTTGGAGTCGTAATCGAAGTAAGCCTGCACGTATTTGTCCGTATGGTTGCCTATAATTTTTATGGAATTTTTATTGGCGCTGACAGTGCCGTCTCCTCCCAGCCCCCAGAATTTGCAGCATATGGTGGAGGAAGGGGCAGTATGGATGGAATCCGTAACAGGCAATGACAGATGGGTCACATCGTCGGTAATGCCTATGGTAAAATGCTTCTTTTTTCCGGATAATGAATTTTGGAACACCGCGTAAATCTGGCTTGGGTCGGTATCTTTGGAACTAAGCCCATATCTGCCGGAAAAAACGGGTATTTGGCTATATGCGCTGTCTTTTAAGGCGGCGATAACGTCCAAATACAATGGCTCACCGGATGCGCCAGGTTCCTTGGTACGGTCTAATACGGTAATCCGCGCAACGGAATCGGGGAGGAGCGCCAGCAGATGGGATGTGCTGAAAGGCCGGTAAAGATGCACTTCAATTAATCCTGCTTTTATGCCGCTGTTATGTTCTGTAAGATAGTCTATGGTCTCTTTGATGGTTTCGCATACGGAACCCATAGCGATAATAAGGTGTTCGGCATTGTGTGCGCCATAGTAATTGAATAAGCCATAGTTGGTTCCCAGCTTTGCATTTATTTTTTCCATATAAGTATCTACAAGGGCGGGGAGGGCATTATAAAAAATATTGGAAGCTTCCCTCGCCTGAAAGAAAATATCCGGGTTTTGGGCGGAACCCATGAGCTTAGCATGGTCAGGGTTTAAAGCGTTTTCCCTGAATTGTGAGACAGCGCCTAAATCTGCCATATCCCTTAAATCTTCATAAGGCCAAATGTTGATTTTCTGCATTTCGTGGGAGGTGCGGAAACCGTCAAAAAAGTTAAGGAAAGGGAGCCTTCCTTTGATGGCGGCCAGATGGGCGACCGGGGATAAATCCATGACTTCCTGCACGCTGCCGCTTGCCAGGATAGCGGCGCCTGTCTGTCTGCAGGCATAAATATCGGAGTGGTCGCCGAAGATAGATAAGGCATGGGTTGCGATTGTCCTTGCCGCCACATGGAATACGCCGGGCAGCAGTTCCCCTGCTATTTTGTATAAATTGGGCATCATGAGCAACAACCCTTGGGAAGCGGTAAAAGTAGAGGTGAGGGCCCCTGCGGCAAGGGAACCATGCACTGCCCCTGCGGCGCCGGCTTCCGATTGCATTTCCGTTACTTTTACAATTTGCCCGAAAATATTTTCCTTCCCTTCCGTAGCCCATTCATCTACATATTCCGCCATAGAGGAAGATGGGGTGATAGGATAAATGGCAGCTACCTCGCTGTAAGCATAGGCTACATATGCAGCCGCTTGATTCCCGTCCATTGTTTTTTGCTCTCTTTTCATAATATAAATTCCTCCTTGAAAATAATTGTTATTAAGATTTTGCACAAAATTCATTTTTTTATGATTCAAATCGGATTGTTGCATGAATTATAAGAGGATTTTGGAAACGGTTGCGGCAAGTGGCAGGGAATTAACGCGAGGAATAAAAATTATATTCTGGAAATCTTTCCCCGTATGTTGTAAAATTCAATTAACCAAATAGAAAAGAGGAGGCAGGATTTATATGAACATTCTGGTAATAAATTGCGGCAGTTCATCGCTGAAATATCAGTTGATAGACAGCGAAAGCGAAAAAGTGCTGGCAAAGGGGTTATGCGAGAGGATAGGGATAGATGGCAGTGCGATTACCCATCAGCCGGCAGGCGGAGAAAAAGTAACGGTAGAAACGGACATGCCGAGCCATACGGAAGCTGTAAAACTGGTAATTGAAAAACTGACGGACAAAGAAGTTGGGGTTATCCGTTCTTTGGATGAAATCGGCGCAGTAGGGCACCGTATTGTGCATGGCGGGGAAAAATTTGCGTCTTCTGTCATCATTACGGAGGAAGTGCTGAAACAGGTGGAAGATTGCAACGATTTGGCGCCTTTGCATAATCCGGCAAATTTGGTGGGGATTAATTCCTGCAAAGAAGTAATGCCCAATGTGCCGATGGTAGGCGTATTCGATACGGCATTTCATCAGACAATGCCTAATAAGGCGTATATGTATGGGCTGCCTTACGAATATTATGAGAAATATAAAGTAAGGCGTTATGGTTTCCACGGCACGAGCCATGATTTTGTATCCAAGAGGGCTGCTGAGGTATTAGGGAAAGATAGAAAGGATTTAAAAATCATTGTCTGCCATTTGGGCAATGGATCCAGCGTATCGGCAGTGAAATATGGGGAATCGGTAGATACGTCTATGGGCCTGACGCCGTTGGAAGGATTGATTATGGGAACGCGCAGCGGCGATATAGACCCGGCAATTGTTACGTTTATTGCGGAAAAGGAAGGGGTTACGGCAGAGGAAGTGCTGAATATCTGCAATAAGAAGTCAGGCGTCTTCGGGCTGTCCGGCGGATTGTCCAGCGACTTCAGGGATTTGGGCCAGGCGGCGGCAGACGGAAATGACAGAGCGAAGGATACACTGGAAGCTTTTGCATACAGGGTTGGAAAATATATCGGGGCTTATGCAGCGGCGATGAACGGTGTGGATATTATTGCATTTACGGCGGGTATCGGCGAGAACAATGCGCAGGTACGGGAAATGATAGGGGAATATATAGGATTTTTGGGAACCAATATCAATAAGGAAAAGAATCAAATCCGTGGGGAAGAGGTAATTATTTCCGATGAAGGCAATAAAGTAACCGTAATGGTCATCCCTACAAACGAAGAACTTGCAATCGCAAGGGAAACAGTAAGGATGATAAAATAGCCGGTTGAGGGAGCAAGGGCAACAACTGCCGGTAGAAATGGCGGAGGGATTATGCATATTGATTTGCCGGATAAAGTAAAAAGAATAATAGGGGTCATCGAGTCGGGCGGATACGAAGCATATGCAGTGGGCGGATGTGTAAGGGATTCCCTTTTGGGGCGCGTGCCGAACGATTGGGATATTACAACATCCGCAAGCCCTCTGCAGGTAAAAGCGCTTTTTGGTCGGACCATTGATACGGGCATCAAGCATGGTACGGTAACCGTTATTATGGACAGAGAGGGTTTTGAGGTAACGACTTACCGGATTGACGGGGAGTATGAAGACAGCAGGCATCCGAAAGATGTTACGTTTACCTCGGATTTGGCGGAGGATTTAAAAAGGCGCGATTTTACAATCAATGCTATGGCATATAATGATAAGAATGGATTGGTGGATATATTTAGAGGGGCTTCGGATATTCAAAAAGGGGTAGTCCGCTGCGTGGGCAATCCGGAGGAAAGATTTGGGGAAGATGCGCTTCGCATGATGAGGGCGGTGCGTTTTTCCGCCCAGCTTGGATATGTTATAGAGGACAAGACTAGGACGGCTATCCAAAAGCTGGCGGAAAACCTTAAGAATATCAGCGTAGAGCGGATTCAGACGGAGCTTGTAAAGCTACTGGTATCCCCCCATCCTGATTATTTGCGGGTCTGTTACGAAACGGGCATTACAAAAGTTGTATTGCCGGAGTTTGACAGATGCATGGAAACGGAGCAGAATAACCCTCATCATTGCTATACGGTGGGCGAGCATATCCTTCATTCCCTGAATGGGGTAAAAGGGGATAAGGTGCTGCGGCTAGCTATGCTCTTCCATGACATCGGGAAACCGGAGACAAAGTTTACGGATAAAGAGGGCATCGACCATTTTCACGGGCATGCTATGCTGGGGGAAGAAATAGCCCGGAGGATTATGCACAGGCTGCGGTTTGACAACGATACCCTTTACCGCGTATGTAAATTAGTGCTTTACCACGATTATCCGGTTGAGGCTTCGGCGAAGAGTGTGCGTAGGGCAATAAATAAAATTGGGGAGGATATCTTCCCTTATTTATTTGATGTAAAAAGAGCGGATATTTTTGCCCAAAGCAGTTATGATAGGGAAGAAAAGATAACCAGGGTTGAGGAAGTTAGGAAAGTATACGGAACCGTTTTGGAAAAAAGGCAGTGCGTCTCTTTGCGCACCCTTGCCGTAACAGGAAAGGACTTGATTGAAGCGGGGATGCGGCCGGGAAAAGAAATCGGGGAAATGCTGGATAAGCTGCTTCATGCCGTATTGGAAGAACCGGAAGAAAATACAAAGGAAAAGCTCATGGAACAGGTGCGCAGGATGATGTTGGAACAGTAAAGGACAGAGTCTGGATCAGTAGTGTGAAAAATTAGTTTGATAGCTGATTTTATCACATGGTTATTTGTGCCCGAATGTCACAAATAAGCCCTGATGGCAGATGCAGATTTGAGATATGTGTCGCCCCGTTGCGTAAACACTTCGGAATGGAGATTAACATGAATACTTTCCCATATTGCTTCATAAGATAGGATAGATTAAGATTATGAACCGTGAAATGGGAGGAATTTATGTGAATGACAGAGCAGTCAGCGTGCTTGAAAATTATGAAATAGAAGTGCTTCGTACCTGGAAAGGACGGGGCGCAATGCTGTGTGAGTCCGATAAGGGTCTTTTGATTTTGAAGGAATATACGGGGCCGAAAGATAAGATTATTTTTCAGGACGCACTGCTTAAATCAATTATGAAGCAGGGGTTTCCTTCGGTAGAAAATATTTTAAAGACCAAAGAAGGGGAACTGATTACCTATGACCAAGATAGGGTTCCCTACATATTAAAGACTTACTTTGAAGGCAGAGAGTGCAATATCCGTGATACAAAAGAATGTATACAGGCAGTAAGGGCATTGGCACAGCTCCATAAGGCATCCGTTATCGATAAGGGCATTTCCATAGGGGTAAAGCAGAGGGCGGAATACAGGATTGATAAAGAATATGAAAAGCATAATAGAGAGTTAAAGAAAGTAAGGAAATTCTTAAAAGATAAAAGCCAGAAAACAAATTTTGAGATTTTCCTTTTAGAACATTATGATTACTTTTTAAACCTGGCCCTCGAAGTGGCAGAAGAAGCCGGCCGGCAATTGAAAGGGAATGGGGAGGAAACGGAAGAAGAAACATGTATTATCTGTCATGGGGATTACCAGTACCATAATATCCTTATGACGAAGGGGAATACGGAAGAAAAGGAAGGCATGGCGATTATCAATTTTGAAAAATGCATCAGGGATAACCCGGTAAGGGATCTTTACCTGTTTATGAGGAAATTGCTGGAAAAAGGGAATTGGCCGATAGAGCTGGGGAATCTGCTGCTGGACGCTTACCATAAAGAAAGGGAAATCTCGGAGACGGATTATGTGCAGTTATATTACCGGTTCCGGTATCCGGAAAAATTCTGGAAAATAGTTAATTTTTATTACAATTCCGGGAAAGCTTGGATTCCGGGCAGGAATCTGGAGAAATTAGAGAAGCTTTTGGCACAGGAGGAGGAAAAAGTTAAATTTCTGGAAAATTATAAAAGTTCTTATGGGAGGTTTTCTTTTTTGGCGCATTAGTATATAATAACTAAGGTAAAGCCAATCGAAAGAGGAGGAGCGTTCATGCGTAGAGGGTCTTTTAGAAAAGCGGGAAAAAGCAAGCCGGTGATTTATGCGGTAGCGATTCTTTCCATATTAACAGCAGGGCTTTTAGTTGCCGGCTTTTTGTCATCCAGCGGCAGCAAGGGTTTTGCGCATGAATCCACATATGAGAGATATGATTCGGGATTTGTCATCGCCCAGCCGGGGAGCTACGATTCGATAGACACGGCTGTGGTGAAAGAAATAGACACGGATAAAAAAAGAATTACTTTTATGAATGTGGAGACAGGGCGGTATTATACTTTGGATTATGACGGAACAACCGTAATCCAGGATAAATATGGCGGCAGTATGTCTATGGAGCAAATGCGGAACGGGGATATTGTAGATGTAACATTTTTAAGGAACAAAAAGAGGCTGACTGGTATGAAATTATCGGAAAGCGCTTGGATTCTGGAAAAAGTGGAAAAATACAATTTCGATGTTTTGGGAAAAAATGCGGAAGTGGGCGGGGGCACTTACAGCCTTAGGAATAATCTCGTTATTTCTTCGGAAGGAAGAGACGCACAGTTTGAAGATATCGTACGTGGAGATGTGCTATCCGTGAGCGGGATAGGCAACAGTGTCTACAGTGTAGTGGTGGAAGAGGGGCATGGATATTTGCGCCTGAGCAATGAAGAGTATCTGGAAGGAGGCTGGATAGAAGTAGGGCAGTCTGTCATCCAGCGGATTACGGAGGATATGCTTCTGGTAGTTCCGGAAGGGACTTATGATGTGCATTTGACGGCAGCGGGCATTGACGAAGTAAGGACGGTAACCATATCCAGGAATCAGGAAACTACTTTGGATGTAGGGGATGTAGAGATAGAAGAGGCAAAGACAGGGAAGATTTTGTTTGCGGTAACGCCAGGCAGTGCGGTAGTCAGCATTGACGGGGAAGAGGTGGATATCAGCGCTCCGGTAGAGATAGAATATGGGCTTCATCAGATGGTGGTCAAGGCGGAAGGGTATGATACTATTACCCGTTACATAAAGGTGAGCCAGGAGCTGGCAAGCATTAGCATTACTTTGGAGGAGTCTTTGGGAGAAGACGGATACGAACCGGATTACGATGCTGTTACAAGCGTGTCGGCCAATGAGTATAACAGCGCAGCCAGCAACTATAAAGTGTATATTGATTCCCCTTCCGATGTGGAGGTATATTTGGATGGCATTTATATAGGAATGTCTCCGGTAAGTTTTAAAAAGGATCCTGGGCTGCATACGATTACTTTGCGTAAACCGGGGTATATAACAAAGAGCTATACTATCCAGATTGACGATGAGGAAAAGGATATTACTTATTCCTTTACTGATTTAGTGAAGGAAAGCACTGTGACTATCAGCGGCAATACGGTTGGTAGCGGCAGCCCGACAGTTAGCGGCAGCCCGACAGTTAGCGGCAATCAGACAGTCAGCAGCAATTAAAAGGGTCTGAAGGTGGAGGAACCTATGGACAGGAAATATTCTTTGGAGGATTTGATACACATTGTAGAGACATTGCGCAGTAAAAACGGATGTCCTTGGGACAGGAAGCAGACACATGAAAGTTTGAAACCCTGTATGATGGAGGAGGCAGCGGAGCTGGTATCCTCCATCCGCATTTATAATCAAACGGGGAATGCGGAGAATATGAGGGAGGAATTAGGGGATATCCTTCTGCAGGTTATGCTGCATTCCCAGATTGCAAAGGAAGAACAGCTTTTTGCTTTGGAGGATGTCATTCACGAAATCAGTGCAAAAATGATACGGCGGCATCCCCATGTCTTCGGCAATACGACAGAGGGAAAGAGGCCGGAAGATATTCCGGCAGACTGGGAAGAAATCAAACGCAGGGAAAAAGAAGGGAAAACGTGGATAGAATCCCCTTTACGGGAGGTACCCAAGGAACTCCCCGCCCTTACCAGAGCCCCTAAGGTGTTAAAAAAGGTGGACAAGCTATATCATGCGGGCAGCGGATATGAAGAAAATATAGCGCGGCTGGAAGCGGCGGTAAAAACGCTGAAAGGGTTGGGACCGGAAGCCCATAATGAGGCAAGAAAGGAAATAATAGGGGATATTTTGATAAATTTGTCAGATATTGCAAGACAATATAAAATTCCACAGGAACAAATCCTTACGGATAGGATTGATGATATCATAGAACGATATGAACCGTCCGGAAAACCTTGATAAATGGGGAGAAAAGGCAGATTTTCCTTGACAAACATGCGGAAAGCGTCTATAAATATGTATAGACGTTTCAAAAGGAGACTTCTGGAAAGTAACGAAAATGTATTTTAGTAGGAGGAGTTCGACATGAACAAAACAGAATTAGTTGCAGCTATGGCAGAACAGGCTGGTTTATCAAAGAAAGATGCTGAAAAAGCGTTAAAAGCTTTTACAGATGTTGTTGCAGACGAATTAAGGAAAGACGGGAAGGTACAATTAGTAGGTTTCGGTACATTTGAAGTTTCCAAAAGAGCGGCTAGAGACGGAAGGAATCCTCAGAACGGCAGCGTAATGAAAATCGCAGCTTCCAAGGCTCCGAAGTTCAAGGCAGGCAAGGCTTTAAAGGATATTGTGAATGTATAAATAGAATGGAAGCCAAAGAGAACCTTTTACCGGGTTCTCTTTTTGCGTAATAAGATTCGGGTGCCAAACGGCACTGCCGGACAGCCCTTTTGACACCCGAATCTTATAAAAATACTAGGCAGAAAGGGTGTAAATTAACGAAGAACCGCAAGCGTTGCGGAGAAAATGAAAGGAAGAAAAGAGGGAAAGCTATGAGGTTAGATAAATATTTGAAAGTATCGCGCCTGATTAAGCGGCGTACGGTGGCGAATGAAGCGTGCGATGCGGGTCGGGTGATGGTGAATGGGAAGCCGGCCAAGGCATCGGCAAATGTAAAGCAGGGAGATACGATTACGATTCAGTTCGGCAATAAAGAGGTGAAGGTTGAAGTGCTGGATGTGCAGGAGACCGTTAAAAAAGAAGAAGCAAAAGACCTTTTCCGGTATATTTAAAAAAGGGGAATCATATAATCTCTTAAGGACTTAATCTTTTAGGTTACATGGAGGGGTTATATGGAGGATTTAAATGCCGCAAAGCAGCGTACGCATAAATTAATGCTTACTAACAGAAGGACATGTACTATCAGCGGGGTATGCGATGTGCTTTCTTTTGACGTGAAGGAGGTACTGCTGGAAACAGATCAGGGGATGCTTATGATTAAAGGGGAAGACCTTCATGTAAGCCGTTTGACTTTGGATAAAGGGGAAGTGGATGTGGACGGGAAAATAGATAGCTTTACCTATTCCGAAGTGACCGGATACGGCAGCAAGGGTGAGTCTTTGCTCTCCAGATTGTTTAAGTAGGTGGTCAATGAGTCAGGATATTATCAACGAGGTATATTTTCTGGCCTATTCGGTGGCAATGGGGATTGTTATTACGTTTGTGTATGATTTTATACTGATAGCCAGACAAATGGTGAAGCATAACCTGTTTTTTGTTTCGCTGGAAGACTTTCTGTTCTGGGCGGCCTGCGCTGTGGCAGTTTTTTATATGCTGTATGAAGAAAACAACGGTATCCTGCGGTGGTTTGCGGTTTTCGGGGCAGCTTTTGGAATGCTTTTGTATAAAAAGATAATCGGTATGCATTTCGTTAAGCTTTTATCCACATTGATTAAGAAAGAGATACATATTATTTGTAAAATAACCGGATTTATTTTAAAACCTTTTATATGGGCGATTAAGAAAGTGGCGGCTTTTTGCGGTTTCGTAAGTAAAAGGGTGAAAAAAGTATGGAAATATATGAAAAAGAAGTTGACTGCATTTGTGAAAATGCTTAAAATGGGTTTATGCAAGCATTAACCGGCACAGAGACAGGGGTGAGGCATTATGGCAAGACGGGCTGCTTACCGCAAAAAAAAGCAGAATAAGTTCGGTATGTTCCTTGTAACTACCGTGGTTGCTATGATGCTTATTGTAGTATTGATAAAAAGCATTGAGCTAAAGCAGAAGCTGGATGCCTATCAGGAGAAGGAACGGGTTTTAACGGAGCAGATTGCAGAAGAGGAGAAGCGTTCGGAAGAAATTGCCGAATATGAGAAATATACACATACAAAGAAATATATTGAAGAAGTAGCAAAGGATAAACTCGGATTGATACATGAAGACGAGATTATTTTCAGGGAAGAAGATTAAATGCAGATGCGGCAAAGCCGGTATCTGCATTTTTTGTCGTATAAAAATCACTTTTCATGTACCTGTTTTGACAAACGGACAGAAATCGGTCTTGTATAATGTTCCTTTACAAGAATCCGTGCAGGAGCAGGGAATGGAGGGATGTGCGATGAAAAAACAGTCTATAAGCGGCGATACGTCCTTTGACAGTATATTGCCGGAATATGGGAGAAAAAAATTGTTAATGTATGCGGATTCTTTCCGGGATTTGGCAAATACATTTTTGGATATACAGAAAGAGGAGGAGACAGAGCCGACGGGCGACAGGCAGGAATATATATGGAAAAAAAGGCTGGTGGAAAACAGGGATTTGATGGCGGACCATTTAAACGAAATGGCGCAGATTATGACCAGGGTAGCGGAGGAATCCTATCGGTTTATACATATGAGCGAACGGAAAGTTAAGCAGCTTGCCCATGCATTGAAAGAGGAAGGTGTCCTTTTAAAGGAAATTTTTTTGATGGAAAAGGAGAGCGGGCATAAGGAAATCAATCTTATTATGCGGGCGGGGAAAGGGACAAGCCCGGCGGTGGACGAAGTGGGGAACCTTCTTTCCGTGCTTTTGAACTTAAGGCTGATACCTTTGAAATCATCCCCTGTTTTCGTGGGGAAAGAATGGGGCAATTACCAGTATATGGAAGAACCAAAATATCACATCTTGACAGGGGTTGCAAAGGCAGTAAAAGAAACGGAACATATATCAGGGGACAATTATTCTTTTCTGGAAGCAAAAGAGGGCATCCTTACAGCCGTGCTTTCCGACGGTATGGGTTCCGGGGAAAAGGCGTGCAAGGACAGTGCATTTGTAATAGACTTTATAGAAAAATTTTTGGAAGCGGGTTTTGGAAAAGAAACGGCGGTGCAGATGATAAATGGGGCGCTTATTGCGGGCGGTGAGCCCCAGAACATGTCTACATTGGATTTGTACCAAGTGGATTTGTACACAGGCGTATGCGAATTTATCAAGATTGGTTCGGCGCCTTCTTATATAAAAAGAGGGAATTTGGTGGAACAGATATCGGCCAGAAATCTTCCGCTTGGGGTTTTTTATGAAATGGATATGGAAATGGTGAGAAGAAGATTGGTGGATGGGGATTACATTGTTATGCTTTCCGATGGGATATTGGATGCTTTGTCACAGGGAATCGGGGAAGAGATGCTTCCGGAGATGCTTGGGAAAATTGATTTAAAAAACCCGGCGGAGATAGCTAACCATATTTTAAATTTCTGCCTGCACCAGAGTAAAGGAAGGATTAGGGACGATATGACGGTAATGGTAATGGGGATATGGGAAAGCTTGTAATGTTTGACTTTTCTTGCGAAATTGTCTAATATAAATATTAAGTGATATACAGCGGAAGCAGGATGAGATGAAAGTAGGATGAACCATAGATTATTTCGGAAAGTAAAAGAATATATGGATAGATACCATATGATAGCGCCGGGGGATACCGTTGTGGCAGGGGTGTCCGGAGGCGCTGATTCCGTATGTCTTTTCCTGATACTCTGCAAAGTAGCGGAAGAGATGGGTTTCCGGTTGGTGGTTGCCCATGTAAATCATAGGATAAGGCCGGAAGCGGCGGAGGATGCAGCTTATGTAAGGGAACTCTGCGATAGGAAGGGTATCCCTTTTGTGTTGTATGAAGAGGATGTAAAGGCTTATGCCAAAAGCGGGCGCTTGTCCGAAGAAGAGGCGGGGCGCCGGATAAGATATAAAGCGTTTGAAGAAACCCTTGAAAAGTTTGGAGCCGGAAGCGGGAATTGCAGCGGAACAGAAGAAACGGCAAAAAGGGGGAAAATTGCCGTTGCCCATAATGCCAATGACAGGGCGGAGACGATGCTGTTCCATCTGTTTCGGGGAACAGGGCTTACCGGAGCCGGGGGGATTAAACCGGTGAGGGGAAATGTAATCCGCCCGCTGCTATGTGTACAGCGTGAAGAAATTGAGGAATATCTTGGGGAAAAAGGGATATCTTTCTGTATAGACCGTACAAACTTAGAGGATACTTATACAAGGAACCGTATCCGTAACCATATTCTTCCTTTTGCGGAGAAGGAAATTTGTACAGGTGTGGTTGCACATATGTGCGGGGCGGCGGATATGTTTTTAGAGGCGGATGCATATATCCGCAGGCAGGCAGAAAAGGCTTGCGGAGACTGTATGTTAGAAACCGGAAGAGAAAAGGCGGTACTGGATATTGCCCATCTGAAAGAGGAAGAGCCTTTGATAAGAAGGCAGATTCTTCTTCAATGCCTGGAAAGGATGACGGAAGGGAGGAAGGACATCACTTCGGTGCATATGGAAGGGCTTGAGGAACTGTTATGGAAACAGGGAAACAAGCAGCTTTCCATGCCTTATGGATTAAAAGCGAAAAAAGAGTATGGGCATTTGATATTATGTTGTGAGGACGGGAGAGAAATGGAGCCGTCCGTTGAAATCGGAATAAGTTTACCGGATAGCTCGGGGCAGATGTTGGAGGTGGAGGTTCCCGGTCTGGGGGTTGTGGAATTGACCATATTTTCTAAGGAAAAAATCCCCTCTTTTTTTGATAATTCCGAAATTATTTCCAGAAAGACATATACGAAGTGGCTGAATTGTGATAGAATAACAAAGTCGTTAGTGTTCCGTACAAGGGAAAAAGGGGATTATCTTACGATTAATAAAGAGCTATCCAAAAAGAAGCTGAAAAATTATATGATAGAAGAGAAAATACCGAAAGAAGAACGGGAAAATCTTTACGTTTTGGCGGACGGCAGCCATATTATATGGGTGCCGGGATACCGTATCAGCGAATATTATAAGATTACAGAAGAGACAAAACATATTTTAAAAGTACAGGTAAGAGGAGGGCTTTAAATGTCAGAGAGAGTAAGAGTTATGTTGTCCGAAGAAGAAGTGGATAAGAGGATTCAGGAAATCGGGGAGCAAATCAGCAAAGATTATGAAGGGAAACAGGTACATCTGGTGTGCGTGCTGAAGGGCGGCAGTTTTTTTATGTGCGAATTGGCCAAAAGGATAAATGTGCCGGTTTCTCTGGATTTTATGTCGGTTTCAAGCTATGGGAGCGAGACGAAGTCCAGCGGGGTAGTCAGGATTGTGAAGGATTTGGATGAGCCGTTAAAGGATAAGGATGTAGTAGTGGTGGAAGATATCGTGGATTCCGGCAGGACGTTAAGCTATCTTTTGGAAATGCTGCGGGACAGAGGGCCCAAAAGCCTGAGGCTTTGTACATTATTGGATAAGCCGGACCGCAGAGTGGTAGATGTCCATGTGGATTATACCGGATTCCAGATTCCGGATGAATTTGTTGTAGGTTATGGCCTTGATTATGACCAGAAATACAGGAACCTGCCTTATATCGGCGTAGTGGAATTGGACGAAAAATAGAATTTTAATATATGTCCGCATAAATGGGTAAAAATACGGCAGATGCGGATTGGAGGTTAGAGTTGAATAATAATAAAAAGAATTTAAATGCGTATTTTCTATTAATTCTTGGGCTGATGATTTTGGCGGCATGGATGTTCCGAAGCTTAAATGGGCAGGAGACGGATTACACGAGAGGTGAATTACAGAAAGCCCTGAAAGAAGGGAAAGTGCTGGAAGCTATGATACAGCCGAATAAAGAGACGCCCACGGGTATTGTACGGGTGGCGCTTGTTACAGGGGAGGAAAAGATTCTTTATGTAACGGATGTAAAGGAAATTGAGAATGAGCTGATATCTTTTGGGCTGGATCCTGAAATAAGGGATATCCCGAGAGAGAATTGGTTTATGACAAGCGTATTCCCTATTCTGCTTGTACTGGTAGTAGGGGTCTTTTTCTTTGTTATGATGAATGGCCAGAATGCGGGCGGCGGCAGCAGCGGAAAGATGATGAATTTCGGTAAGAGCCGGGCGAAGCTTTCTATGGACAACAAAGTGACGTTAAAAGATGTAGCGGGTCTGCAGGAAGAAAAAGAAGAGTTGGACGAAATCATTAATTTCCTGAAGGAGCCGGGCAAGTTTACAAAAGTAGGCGCCAGGATACCGAAAGGGGTGCTTTTGGAAGGTGCGCCTGGTACCGGTAAAACCCTTTTGGCCAAGGCGATTGCCGGGGAAGCAAATGTTCCCTTTTTCAGCATATCCGGTTCCGACTTTGTGGAAATGTTTGTAGGTGTGGGGGCTTCCAGGGTCAGAGACTTATTTGCGGATGCCAAAAAACATTCTCCATGTATTGTATTTATTGATGAAATCGATGCGGTAGCAAGACGGCGCGGTACCGGTATGGGCGGCGGACACGATGAGAGGGAGCAGACGTTGAACCAGCTTCTTGTGGAAATGGATGGTTTCGGTGCAAATGAAGGCATTATCGTGCTTGCGGCAACAAACCGTGTGGATATATTGGATCCGGCAATCCTGCGCCCCGGTCGGTTTGACAGAAAAATAACGGTCAGCCCTCCGGATGTAAGGGGAAGGAAAGAAATACTCACTGTCCATTCCAAGAATAAACCGTTGGCAGAAGACGTGAATTTGGAACAGATTGCCCAGACGACCGCCGGGTTTACCGGAGCGGATTTGGAAAACCTGATGAATGAGGCGGCAATCAACGCAGCAATGGAGAACCGGGCGTTTGTAAAGCAGGAAGATATTAAAAAGTCTTTTATTAAGGTAGGTATTGGCACGGAGAAAAAGAGCCGTGTGATTTCCGATAAAGAGAAAAAGATTACGGCATATCATGAGGCCGGTCATGCGATACTGTTCCATGTGCTTCCCGATGTAGGACCGGTGTATACGGTTTCTATTATCCCTACAGGCCTGGGGGCTGCGGGCTATACGATGCCTCTTCCCGAACGGGATGAAATGTTTATGACAAAAGGGAAAATGCTTCAGGAAATTATGGTATCCTTGGGCGGGCGGATTGCGGAAGAGATTATTTTTGACGATATTACAACCGGTGCATCCAGCGATATAAAGAAAGCCACAAAGGTTGCAAGGCGGATGGTAACGCGGTATGGAATGTCCGATAACATTGGTGTGATTAATTATGACGACGATGACGATGAAGTATTTATCGGACGTGACCTTGCCCATGCTAAAGGGCACAGCGAACTGGTAGCAGGGGAAATCGACAAGGAAGTAAAAGAAATTATTAATAGCTGTTATTTGAAGGCCAAATCAATTATTGCGGAGCATGAAAGCAACCTTCATAAATGTGCGGATTTGTTATTGCAGAAAGAGAAAATAACCCGTGAAGAATTTGAAGCTTTAATGGAAGAAAAGCCGTATGAGCCGGAGGATTTCTTTAAAAATTAAGGATTTTGTGCAAAAATAACAAAAAAACATATTGGTTTTTGTGATATTTGTGAATCCTTGGTATTTACGCATACGGTAGGCTATGCTATTATACTACTTGTAACCCCCCAATACATTATATAGTTTTTTGCTATACCCCATAAGAAAGAAATACCTTCTCTAAAAAAGACAGCAGAGCGATTGCTGTCTTTTTTACTATATAGTAAAAAAGCAATTATCACACTGCGGCGAAGGGGAGCATGTCGCTGGCGCGACCCGCCGCAGGCGGAGAATCCTGCAAGCAGGACGTTTTTTACCATATAGGAAAGTTCTCCGAATTTCCCATATGGTAAAAAAGCAATTATCGCACTGCGTCGGAGGGGAAGCATGTCGCTAGCGCGACCCGCCGCAGGCGGAGAATCCTGCAAGCAGGATTCTTTTTTATTTATGTGCATTTATGCGTATTTATGTACAGCCTCATGTAGGGGAAATTTATAAATGGAAAATTACTTGAACAGCAAGAGTACATAGTATAAAATAATTCATAAAGATTATAAAAGCCATAGGGAGAAGAATGGATGGGTATAGACAAATTTCAGAGAGTTGAGTATGACCAGATGTATATCGCTACGATGCGGCCGATATTTGACAGGAAGGCGCTATATAGTGACATGACGGAAGATTATGTATCGCCTCCGGAACCCAGCGCTTACGGTGAAATAACAGTGAAATTCCGTACAAAGAAAAATAATGTGGATAAAGTTTACTTTGTATGTGACAATGAGAAGTATCAAATGCTGAAACAGGAATCGGATAAGCATTTTGATTATTATTATCAAACAGTACAGCTAGAGGACAGGGAAATCAGTTATTATTTTGAGGTACATGCGGGAAAGGCGGTGTGTTGTTTTAACTATTATGGGGTACAAAAGGAGGCTGACAGAAAATGCGATTTCCGGCTGATACCGGGTTATAAAACCCCCGATTGGGCAAAAGGGGCGGTCATGTATCAGATATTTGTGGATCGTTTTTGCAACGGGGATTCTTCTAATGATGTACTTACGGATGAGTATAGATATATAGGGGCCAATACGGAGAAGGTGGAAGATTGGAACAAATATCCCGCAGCGATGGGTGTGCGGGAGTTTTATGGCGGCGATTTGCAGGGTGTTTTGGACAAGATGGATTATTTGCAGGATTTGGGAATAGATGTCATTTATTTTAACCCTTTATTTGTATCACCTTCCAATCATAAATACGATATTCAGGATTATGATTATATAGACCCTCATTTCGGGAAAATAGTTATGGACGAAGGGGAGTTGCTGCAGCCGGGGCATGAAAACCGTTTTGCCCAAAGGTATATTAACCGTGTTACAAACAAGGCGAATTTGGAGGCAAGCAATGAACTGTTTGCCGAAGTAGTGGCGGAAGCCCATAGAAGGGGTATGAGGGTCATTTTGGATGGCGTGTTTAACCATTGTGGTTCCTTTAATAAGTGGATGGATAGAGAGCGGATTTATGAGAACGCGGAAGGGTACGAAAAGGGGGCTTATGTGGACAGGGAAAGCCCTTACCATAATTATTTTGATTTCCACGAAAAGGAAGCATGGCCTTATAACCATACGTATGACGGATGGTGGGGGCATGACACACTTCCCAAATTGAATTACGAAGGTTCTAAAGATTTGTTTGAATATGTAATGCATATTGCCCGTAAATGGGTATCGCCGCCATATAACGTGGACGGATGGCGGCTGGATGTGGCGGCGGATTTGGGGCATTCGCCGGAATATAACCATTATTTCTGGAAGGAGTTCTATAAAACGGTAAAACGGGCGAACCCCAATGCCGTAGTGCTGGCGGAGCATTATGGGAATCCAAGGGAATGGCTGAACGGCAAAGAGTGGGATACGATTATGAATTACGATGCTTTTATGGAGCCGGTAACCTGGTTTTTAACAGGGATGCAGAAGCATAGCGATGATTTCAGGGGAGATATGCTGGGGAATGCGGATAGCTTTTGGGATGCCATGAGGTATAACGGTGCGAATATGACAATGCCGTCCCTATATATGGCGATGAATGAGCTGTCGAACCATGACCATTCCCGCTTCCTTACAAGGACGAACCGGTTTGTAGGGCGGACAAATTCCCATGGGCCTGCGGCGGCAGATTATAATGTAAATAAAGCGGTTTTACGGGAAGCGGTTGTCATCCAGATGACATGGCCGGGGGCACCCACAATATATTACGGCGATGAAGCCGGTGTTACGGGATTTACAGACCCGGACAACAGAAGGACTTATCCGTGGGGGAATGAGGATAAGGATTTGATTCAATTCCATAAAGACATTATTGCTGTCCATAAAATGAATCAGGAATTTTTAATTGGCTCTTTAAAGGAATTGGAGAGGGATTATAATGTAATTGGATATGGCCGCTTTACAAAGCATGGACAGTCCGCCGTATTGGTGAATAACAATGACTATGAGGTTACAAAGGAATTGGCGGTATGGTATCTCGGCACGCCGAAAGAAGGAATGATGAAAAGGGTTTTTCTGACTACAGCGGAAGGGTATACAATTGAAGAAGAAGAATATCCGATTGCGGCAGGGAAAGTAAAAGTGACTTTGCCGCCTACTTCTGCCATTATTTTGAAATGCTGCAAGAAAAAGGGGAAAGGATTTTTGCAATTCCGATAGATGGGAAAGGAAAAGCAGCCGTATTGTTTTGCATGCGGCTGCTTTTTAAGGGGGATGTATTTATACTATTATACTATACTTATATTATTTATTTAATGAATCGTTAATTGGTTGGAAGCCTTATGCCGGATACCAATAGGGGTCTTCCCATCTGGCATAGGTATAGGACCATAGGCGTTTGTATGTAACGCCGTTGATTTCTATATACTTATAGCCTGTTACATTGGCATGAGGGGAGATTTCATCTCCGGAAGCTGTTGAACAAAGGGTTGCTTGAGTATCTAAATATGCGGGATTAGCATATGCTATATTTAGCGATAAAGTAATTTGGGCAAAGAAACCCAAAGCGAATAAAATACTTTTCTTTTTCATATTCCACCTCTCTTTGTATGGTTAATTTTCTTCTATAATTATTAGTTCTGAAAAAGCTTCATCAATAGTATTCAAATAAGCATAAGGCTCATTATCATAATAAATAATGTAAGCATCCCCCTTTCGCATTATATAGGAATTTTCTTTTGTAAAATTAGGTACTTGGATTTCAGAAGTAAGAACATCACAATACGGCAAAACCATAACAAAATAAGACGCAAAAAATACGCTTAACATAAGCAAAGCGGACAAGATAAACACCGCTTTGGACTTTTTGTGTTTTGCAGTAATGAAGTGATAGCGTTTGGAAAGTGATTTGTCGTTCGGGCTTAATAAGTGGATGATTCCATTCGCTTTCGTATGATGCTGCGGCCTAAGTTCACTTAAAAGACAAGATAAATATTTAGCTTTTAGGCGGTCGTTGAATCCGGTAATGACATGTTCATCGCAGTTGAGTTCAATCATGGATACGATGGATGTATTATAAAATGTAATTAACGGGTTCCACCAGAAAACGGAAGCTAAAATATTGTTAAAAAATTTCAGCCAATTCGATTTACTGCTGAAATGGTGAAGTTCATGAGACAATATGAAATACAGCTCTTCTTCAGAGTAAGGGATATCCGGCAGGCATATGGTCTGCCGGAACAAACCAAATTCAAATGGGCTGTCCACATATTTGTTTTGTATCACACGCACAGGAAAGTTAAAACGGTAGTCTTCTCTAACGGTACATAATACTTTTTCCACTGTTTTATTCCTAGAGGATAAAACAAACTTCATGCTTTTGCATAAGCTGTAATAGTCTGCGAAAAGTTTGAAACATTTTACAGCTGATATGGAAAACAAAAACAACAGAACTGCCTCAAGTAGAGTGGCTTCAATATGTAAACGGCTGGTGGATGACGGAAGAATGGATATCTCCGTTTTTAAAAGCCGTACGATAGATGGCAGCAACTTTTCAATTTGTACAAAATATGTTTTGCCTACAACTTCAAATGGCAAGAGAAGCCTGCATATGATTAACAGGAATGCGAAGAAATATGTGCTGCTTGATATCTGTCCTCTAATTATCAGCTTTTCCATAAAGGGGCAAAATATAATTAAGATACAAGCCCCAATTAAGCTGTTAATCATAGAGTAGATATTAATATCAAGCATTTGACACTCCTTAATATCTTTGGAAATTATATCAATGCTCTTCTATCCATTCTTCTATTTCCTTTATCAAAGCGTCTGAGTTTTTTGAATGGTTGCAAAAATAGGACAACATATTTCCAATATTTATTTTTTTGTCTGAATCGGTAAAAATGGATTGAAACTGCATATTGGAATATTCAAGTAAAGAAATATTAGCTGTAAAAACCCTGCTCGGCGCTTTGACGGTACGGACGTTGCCAGCTACTTTTATATATTGCTTTTTCAGCAATTGGTTCAATAAAGGGTATAGCGAATTGAAAGACCATGTCTTTTCCTGGGAAAGTTTCATGATTTCAGCTGCGGTAAGTGGTTTGTCATATTGCCAGAAAATCTTCATTATTTCAAACTCTTTGGAAGTAAGGTTTACAAATTTCATGAATGGCCTCCATAAAATCGCTTGTATAATAATAATACTACAATTAATTTGATAAGACTGTCAAGGATTATAATAATTATTATTGACATTTCACATCATAATTGGTAAATTTAATTATAGATTATATTTTTTTACAATGTATAAATATATAGTAGTATGGAGAAAGTAGGAAACAAATGGTAAAAGTTGCTATATGCGATAACAAACTCATACTTGCGGCTCAGACCGAGGCGCTTATTTTTGATATTTGCAAGATAAGAGGAATACCGGTAGAAGTGGATGTTTTCCATGACGATGGGATGCTCAGAAAAGAAATAAGAAGAGGAACCAAATATGATTTGCTATATCTTGGCTGCCGGACGGAAACTGAGCAGGGAGTAGAGGCCGCAAAACAAATACGGGCAATAGATAATAATGTGCTGATTATTTATATGTCGGCATGTGATAAACAAATAGTAAAGCTATTCCGCCTTAATATTTTTGCATTCATCAGGAAGCCGGTGGAACAACGCCTTTTTTATGAGATATTCTTGGAAGCCAATCAGAAGATTTGTGAGAACAATTTTTATTTTACATTTCATTTTAAATATGAAGAATATAAGTTGCCGTGTAAAGAGATTTTATACTTTGAAAGCATGGGAAAGAAAATCAAGGTAAACTTGCAAAACGGGGAAGAAGAAATATTTGTGGGGAAGCTGTCCGATGTGGAGGATAAGCTTTCGGATGGAAAAATCCCCTTTTTAAGGATTCATCAATCATATCTTGTCAATTATTATTTGATAAAGTCAAGGACAAAAACCGGAATTACATTAGTGAATGGATTGAAACTGCCTATAAGCACAGAGAGACAGAAAAAATTTGCATTTGGGTATAGCAGGCTCTTAGGCTGTTAGGCGGGTAGGGTATGGGGGAAAACAGCGCGGCTATTGTGGCATGACGACAGAATCCCTGTAATTTTTAGGGGAAACGCCATATTTGTTTTTGAAGGCGCGGGAAAAATGAAGCTGGTTGGGGTATCCAACTAAAACGCTGATTTCCCCAATGGTTTTGTCCGTGCTTTTTAAAAGCTCGCTCGCCTTGCTCATACGGACATGGATAATAAACTCTTGCGGGCTGAAGCCGGTAGACTCCCGGAACATTTTCCCGAAATAGCTCCGGTTTAGACCGCAGATGTTGGCCATATCTTCAACGGTAATATTTTCATGGTAATGTTGTTCGATATAGGTAAGGGATTCCTTGATATAAAAATCTTTTACCTTTCCGCCCGGTTTGGAATGCTGGCGCACGGAAGTAGAGATGAGGGAATCCATAAAAAGATAGAGATGCCCTATCAGATTTAAAGCCGCTGCATCGGAATTTTTGGCAATATAAAGGATTTCATCCCTTACCTGACAGCTCATAGCAAAAGTCTTTGGAACATAAATGGGGGAATTTATATCAAGACCGGCATTGAGCAGATATTCTCTCACCTTGATGCCGTCAAATTCCAGCCATGCATATTCCCAGGGTTCATCCTTGTCCGCATAATAAGTGACGATTTGCCCGGGGGAAGCTAGGAAGCCCTTGCCCGCACTAAGGGAATGGGTTTTATTTATGCCGGATGAGTTGACGGAGACTAAAGTACCTTTACCGGAAATGACATAATGGAATAAATAATGATTGCGTATGTAGGGCCCGTAAGATTGCATTGGCTTGCAAGGTTCCCACCCATATTGATATAATGTCATGTCCACGAAGCTTTCGTTAGGGAATACGGAAAAAAGCATATTTTGTCCTCTTTCTTGTGATGGTTAGCAAAATGCCCTAAAACGCAAAAATATATATGTTAATCATGAAGAAAATAATACGATTGAATCTAAAAATTATTTTAAAAGATATATAACAAGTATATACCAAAATAAGATACGGGCGCAATATTTTTTTGCCATCTGCCAAACAATAATAATGATGGGTCTTTATGCCCGGAAGCAACGAAGTAAAGGCTATAAGCACCCGCCTCCGTTTTCTCCGCGCCACTGTCTGGGTGAAATTCCGTATACATTTTTAAAAGCCCTCGAAAAATGGAGCTGATTAGGATAGCCGACGGCATTTCCGATATCTGCCACAGATAGTTTTGTCAGCTTTAATAGTTCGGCTGCTTTTGACATCCGGTAAGAAATGAGGAAATCCTGTGGGGATTTTCCTGTATATTCATGAAAGATTTTTCCGAAATAGCTCCGGTTCAACCCGCAGGAAGTAGCGATGTCTTCCACGGATATATTGTTTTGAAAATTTTGTTCAATGAATGAGATAGCTTCTTTTATGTAAAAGTCCCGCAGGCTGCTTCCCTGGCCGATTGGGGCGGAAGTGGAAGAACGGATAAAGCTGTCGATAAAAAGGTGAAGATGCCCGATTAAATGGAAAGGGGACGCTTCCTTATTGTTTACAATGTATAGCATTTCTTGTTTCATCGTTTCTGCCAAGTCTTTATAACGGGCTTTATAGATAGGCCGGTCACGGCTGATGCCGGCTAAGTCGACCGCTTCCTTTGCCCGCAGCCCGTCAAATTCTATCCATGTATATTCCCAGGGGATTTCATGGTCCGCAATGTAAGTGGATACCTGATGGGGGAATACCATAAACCCCTGCCCGCTTTTTACCTGATAAGCAATGGATTCCCCGTTGCTGTTTTCCGCATATAGAGTTCCGGTGCCGGACAGGCATAGATGAAACAAATAGTGGTTCCTGGCTGCAGGGCCGAAGGAATGGGAAGGGTCGCATTGCTCCCAGCCGAACTGGTACAGCCCTAAGTCAATAAAATTTTCACTTGGAAAAACGGAGAAAATTACCTCGCTCATATGTCACCTCAGAATTAATATTAAATGAATCTTCCAACGCGAAGACGTATATTTTTATTATATACCAAAATGCTAGACGATTTCAAATAAAAGACATAAAAATAGCATAAATGAATATAATGTGCAAAATAGTGGTATTTATTAGTAGCATAATGGTATGTTAAAATACGATTATCAAAATAGGGAAGGAGAAATGCTATGAAAGGGAAAAGGATAAAATGCTTAGGACTTGCATTATGCTGTATGGCATCATCATTGTTTGTCTGTGGATGCGGGGCTTCAGCCAACGACGGGAAAGTTGAAATCGAAATCGTCCAGTACAAACCGGAAGCGGCAAATTATTTTAAGACGGTGGAAGATGAATTTAATGCAACGCACGATGACATACATTTGAAAATCAGTTCCCCTAACGATGCGATGACAATTTTAAAAACGAGGTTTATCAGGGAGGATTATCCAGACATCATAGGAATTGGCGGAGATATTAATTATTCCTATTTTGTGGATGCGGAAATTTTGGCGGATATTTCGGATTACAGCGGGCTTCAGAATATTAATCAGGGATATCTGGACATTGATGAAGCATTGGAGCTTGTTCCTACGGAAGGGACTTTTGCAGTGCCTTATGTAGCGAATGCAGCCGGAATCTTATATAACCGCGACATGTTTGAAGAGCATGGATGGACGATTCCGGAAAACTGGGAAGAATTGAAAGCTTTATGCGAGACGATTAAAGCAGAAGGGATTCTTCCGTTCTATTTTGGCTTTAAGGATACATGGACTTGCCTGGCGCCCTGGAACTCTATGGCGGTTGACCTTTCCCCGGCAGATACGACGAAACAGGTAAATAGGGGAGAAACCACATTTTCCAAAGAATATAGGGAAATATCGGAGAAATACTTGGAACTTTTGAATTATGGGCCGGATGACCCGTTTGCATACGGATATAACGATGCTTGTACTGCTTTTGCAAGAGGGGAATCTGCAATGTATCCTATCGGAAGCTACGCGGCTCCGCAGATATTGTCCGTAAACCCGGATTTGAATTTGGACTCTTTCGTAATGCCGGCGAATGACTCAAAAGACGGCAATACGCTAAATTCCGGTGTTGACCTTCAATTCTGTGTAATGGCTGAATGCAAGAACAAAGAAGCGGCTTATGAAGTTTTGGACTTCCTTTTTGCAGACGAGAATCTTCAGAAATATATTGATGCACAGACGGCAATCCCTTGTAAAGAAGGGGATTTCCAATTGCCTTCTATCCTGGATGGGATGACCGAATACATAACAAGCGGGAACATGAAGGACTATCAGGATCACTATTATCCGTCTGAAATGGCAGTGGATGCCCAGATTCAGACTTTCCTGCTGAATAAAGACGTGGATGCTTTCCTGACGAAATTCGATAATGATTGGCCGCGGTATAACAGGGACATTATCCGTTTGGTGCAAGAATATGAAAAACAACATGGGAATGCGAATTAGGAAAGGAGAAGAGCTATGAAAGAAGTGATGAAAAATGAAAGGAAAAGAACTTTTTTATTAATCACGATTCCGATTTTGGCATTGTTTATCTGCTTTAATACTATTCCGTTAATTCGTGGCGTGATTTATAGTTTTACAAACTTTAAAGGGTTCGGGAAATATAATTGGGTAGGATTCCAGAATTACATTGATTTGTTCACGGATGGCCGTGTTGGAAAATCTTATTGGTTTACTTTCAAGCTGGCGATTGTATCTACAGTTGTAACCAATGTAATCAGTTTGCTTTTAGCTCTTGGCTTAAACAGTAAGATAAGGGCAAAGAGCTTCTTCCGCGGGGCTTATTTCCTTCCCAACATTTTGGGCGCATTGGTAGTCGGCTATATTTTCAATTACTTTTTCACATACATACTTCCTGCAGTAGCGCAGATGATAGGGGTGGAAGGCTTGAGTACAAGTATTTTGTCGAACCCCAGCGTTGCATGGATTGGAATCATGATAGTGTGTGCTTGGCAGGCAATTGCAATGAATACGATTATTTATATCTCCGGGTTACAGACGGTGCCTGAGGATGTATATGAAGCCGGCGGGTTAGACGGTGCAACCGGATGGAAGCAGTTCCGTTATTTGACCTTCCCGCTGATTATACCATTTTTCTCCATTAACATGGTTCTGTGCGTAAAGAACTTCCTGATGGTATTCGACCAGATTATGGCTTTGACAAAGGGCGGCCCGGCACAGAGTACGGAATCCATTTCCTACTTGATTTATAACAATGGTATGTCAGGCGGACAGTTTGGCTTCCAGAGTGCAAATGCAGTTGTATTCTTTATTGTAATTGTTATTGTTTCCGTGGCACAGATGAAATTTTCCAGCAGTAAGGAGGAGCAGCTATGACAAAGAAAAATGCAAGTATGCATACGAATAAGGTGGCAATGGTCTTATTGATACTTGGACTTTCCACGATTATTTTCCCGCTGTATTTGACTATTGTAATTGCGTTTAAACAGCCTTCCGAAATGACAAACAGCATTAGCGGCATTTTATCCTTGCCGCAGTCGTGGAGCCTGAACAATTTCAGGGAAGCTATGGAAGTAACGGACTTCTGGCGTTCTTTGGGCAATAGTTTACTGATTACTTTGATAGCGGTAGGCCTGTCTATCGTAGTCCATTCCTTAATGGGATATGCTTTAGGAAGAAACAAGGCAAAAAATAAATTTTATAGTTTTGTATATCTGTTTATTGTCAGCGGTATGTTCGTGCCTTTCGCAATCCTGATGATGCCTTTGGCAAAGCAGACGGCGGAACTGGGCCTGGCAAACTGGTTCGGTGTTATCATACTGTATGTTGTATTTTATATGCCGATGAATGTCCTGCTGTATTCGGGGTATCTGGTAAACATCCCGATGGCGTTGGAAGAGGCGGCAAAGGTGGACGGGGCTTCTACATGGAGGACTTACTGGAAGATTATTTTCCCGATTATGCGTCCTATGCATGCAACGGTAGCAGTCTTAACAGCGTTGTCTGTTTGGAACGATGTGATGACTCCCCTTGTTATTATGGCAGGGTCCGGGCAGAATACGCTGCCTTTGGCACAGTTGAATTTCCAGTCACAGTTCGGTACAAACTATAACTTGGCATTTGCATCTTATCTGCTGGCATTGATACCGATTTTGATTTTCTACATTATCTGCCAGAAACAGATTCTGAACGGTGTTGTAAACGGTGCGGTAAAATAGGGGGTTTTACATAAACGGGGAGAGGGGATAAATAAATATATAGTTACCGGTCACAAAGTGAGCAGTAACGGACACGGACTGCCATAAGGGATGGCAGTCCGTGTTTCTTGCAATTATAAATAGAAGTATGTTATACTTATTTTCCGGAAGCGGTTCTTGGCAAATATGCGACGACGGAAGAAAAATCGGGGCTGTGCTGCAGCTTAGCCTGTAGCGGCTCTTGTATCAGGAGGATAGGATATGGCAGTTTATTATGATGAAAATACCAAGACAATTTCGATAGATACACAGCATACTACTTATCAGATGAAAATAGGCCCTTATGGGGTGTTGCTGCATAGCTATTATGGAAATAGGATTTCCAACGAGGATATGTCATATCTGTTTCGGTATGAAGATGTCGGGTTTTCTACAGCAATGGGGGATGCTGGTATGGACAGGACGGTATCTTTGGATACAATGCCTCAGGAGATGCCTTCCTTTAATGTAGGGGATTATAGGGCGGAAGGAATCCGGGTGCAGCATGGAGACGGCAGCTATGCTTTGGACTTAAGGTATGTATCCCACGAAATTACAGAAGGGAAATATGGGCTGGAAGGGCTGCCTGCTATGTACGGCGGCAGTGAAATGGCACAGACGCTTAAAGTTGTGCTGAAAGATAGGGCAAAAGAATTTTATGTTACGCTTTTATATGGCGTATATGAGAATTTGGACGTGATTACGAGGGCATGTTTAATCGAAAACCGTGAGGAAGAGATTGCAGTGATGGATAAAGCGGTTTCCATGAGCATGGATTTCCTGACGGCGGATATGGATATCTATACATTTAATGGCAGACATGCTATGGAACGGGAAGCGGAAAGAAGGAGATTGGGCAGGGGGATTACGTCAATCGGTTCTCTGCGCGGTACTTCCAGCCATCAGCATAACCCGTTTGTAATTCTGTGCGAACCGGAAACGGGGGAAGAGCATGGAGGATGCTATGGATTTGCATACGTATACAGCGGCAACTTTTTGGCGGAGGCAGAGGTCAGCCAGTTGAACCGGCTAAGGTTTACTATGGGGATACATCCTTCCCGGTTTAAAATTTTACTGGAAAAGGGAAGGGTCTTTGCAATGCCGGAGGTTATTATGAGCTATTCGGGGAATGGGCTTGGCAGGCTGTCTACCCAGTTCCACAGGGCTATACGGAATAACCTTTGCCGTGGAAAATATAAAAACGGAAGACGGCCGGTGCTGATTAATAACTGGGAAGCGACTTATTTCGACTTCAACGGGGAAAAACTGATTAGCATTGCGGAAGAAGCGGCGAAACTAGGGATTGAAATGCTTGTGATGGACGACGGTTGGTTCGGCAAAAGGGATTTTGATGAGTCAGGGCTTGGGGATTGGTTCCCGAATGAAGAAAAACTGGGGATGAGCCTTCATGAGCTGATTCAGAGGATTAAAGAAAAAGGGCTTTCTTTTGGGATATGGATAGAGCCTGAGATGGTGAACGAGGACAGCAGGCTCTATAAAGAACATCCTGACTGGGCATTTGCTTTGCCGAGCCGGGAACCCGGAAGGGGAAGATGCCAACTCGTACTGGATTTGGGAAGGGAATGTGTACGCGATTATCTTTATCAGGTGATTTGCGACATTTTGGATACCGGGGATATTTCCTATGTAAAATGGGATATGAACCGGAGCATTTGCGATGTTTATAATCCGGAACTTACGCCGGATCAGCAGGGCGAGGCCGGACACCGGTATGTGCTTGGGCTGTATGAACTTCTCGAAAAGATTACTTCCAAATACCCGGATGTGCTGTTTGAAGGATGCAGCGGCGGGGGCGGACGGTTCGATGCGGGTATGCTTTATTACTCCCCTCAGATATGGTGCAGCGATGACACAGATGCCATTGAGAGGCTGAAAATCCAATACGGAACTTCATTCTGCTATCCGATTAGTACGGTAGGCTCCCATGTATCGGCTTGTCCGAACCATCAGAATGGGCGTATCACACCATTGCATACAAGGGGTACGGTGGCTATGGCGGGTACCTTTGGATATGAGCTGGATATCAGCAAGATGTCGGATGAGGATAAGGAAGAGGTTAAAGCGCAGATTGAGGATTATAAGAAGTATTTTGACTTGATACAGGGCGGCGATTACTACCGTTTGACAAAACCGGAAGAAGCTTTTATGGCGTGGCAGTTCATTTCCACAGATATGAATAAGTGTCTGGTAAATGTGGTAATGACCAGCGCACAGGCGAATGCGCCGGATTGTATCGTTAAGCTAAGGGGATTAAACCCTTATGATGATTATATGGAAGCGGATACAGGAAAAGTGTATAATGGGCGCGCCCTTATGTATGGCGGGTATTTATTGCCGAAAGAAATGGGTGAATATCAATCTTATCAATTATATTTTGAAAGGGTTTAGTAAGAATGCAGAAAATTACGTTGGGAAAAACAGGGCTGGTAATGAATAAAAACGGATTCGGGGCGTTGCCTGTGCAAAGGGTATCGAAAAGGGATGCAGTATATTTGCTGCAAAAGGCGTTTTACTACGGGATTAATTATTTTGATACCGCTAGAATGTATACTGACAGCGAAGAAAAGATAGGGGCAGCTTTTGAATATATCAGGGAAAAAATAATTATAAGTACAAAAACGGCAGCAAAGGATGTGGAAAGTTTTTGGACGGAATTGGAGATGAGCCTTAAAAACTTACGGACTGACTTTATTGATATTTACCAGTTCCATAATCCGGCATTCTGCCCAAAGCCAGGAGATGGCTCCGGGTTGTATGAAGCGATGGAGGAAGCAAAGAAACAAGGGAAAATAAAGCATATCGGGATTACCAACCACAGGTACTCCGTAGCGGAAGAAGCAGTGGAATCCGGGCTGTATGAAACGGTACAATTTCCGTTTTCCTATTTGGCAGGGGAACGGGAGAAGAAAATTGTGGATATGTGTAAAGAGAAAAACATAGGATTTATTGCTATGAAGGCGTTGTCAGGAGGGTTGATTACCAATTCCGCCTTAGCTTATGCTTATATGTCCGGCTTTGGGCATGTAGAACCTATTTGGGGGATCCAGAGGGAAGAAGAGCTGGATGAGTTTCTTTCTTATCAGGAAAACCCTCCGGTGTTAACGGACGGGATGAAAGAGGAAATTGAGAAAGAGAAAAAGGAATTGGCGGGGGATTTTTGCAGAGGATGTGGTTACTGCATGCCTTGTCCGGCAGGGATTGAGATAAATAATTGTGCGCGGATGAGCCTGCTGTTAAGACGTGCGCCAAAGGAAAGATATTTAGAGGCAGAATGGCAGGAAAAGATGAAAAAGATAGAAGAATGCCTCCACTGTGGAAAATGTAAGGGAAAATGCCCTTATGGCTTGGATACGCCGAAATTGCTTGAGAAAAATTATGAGGATTATAAGACTTTTTTGTAAGACTGTATTTTATGCTTGTTTTTACAAATACCTGCGGGCTTTGCAATTTATTGCAAAGCCTTTGTCAATGGGCAGCCCCGTGCAGATAAAATATGCCTTTATGCGGTGCAGGGGGTGTGCAGCAGGTATGGGAAGGTGAATTTTCTTTACTCGATTGTATAAAATGATATATATAATGATATATAAAATTACGCATATTTATGGAAATACTTGACAATAATAAAAAAGATGATATATTAAAATAGTAATGATTACTATTTTTATTTAGTGCAAAGGCACGGGAAAGGAAAAACATGGATATAAATATTTTCAGAAAAATGTCTTACGGGGTTTATATTGTTTCTTCGCTGGACGGAGAGCGACCTACCGGATGTATCGCCAACAGTATTATGCAGATTACATCTTCTCCGGCTACGGTAGCGGTGAGTGTAAACCATGATAATTATACGAACGGATGTATAGAAAAAACCGGAAAGTTTGCGTTTTCCATTATGGCGAAGGACTCCGATGCGGGTTTAATTGGAAATTTCGGGTTCCGCTCCGGCAAAGATGTGGACAAATTTGAACATGTGGATTATGAGATGGTGCAGGGGATACCTGTGGTAAAGTTTACTTGCGGATATGTGGTATGCAAGGTAATCAATAAGATGGAAACAGCTACACATACGGTATTTTTAGGGGAGGTAATAGACGCAGGCTCATATGACGGTATGGGGGATGCCATGACTTATGCATATTACCATAATGTTGTGAAAGGGAAAAGCCCCAAAAATGCGCCTACTTACCTGCCGGAAAATGGGGATGGCAATACGGTGGAAAATGAGAAAAAGGCGAAATATACTTGCCAGGTATGCGGCTATGTATATGAAGGAAATGCTTTGCCAGAAGATTTTAAGTGTCCCATATGCGGAGTTGGTGCAGACCGGTTTGTAAAATCCGAATAAGTGTTTTGGCGTCAACAGCCTGGCGGAATACCGGGCTGTTGACTTAATGTTAACTATTAGAAAAATGTGGTTGACAATATACTGCCCGGATGTTATTATTTTTTCAGCTTAAGGTTCGGAAGTTAGGAGAAATGTCTGGTAATGGCTCCTAATATACGGGTTTGTTTAGAAAAGGGAGGAAAAAATGATGACTACGGTAACAGCGACGAGAAGTAAAACGTATGATATGGTTTACATTGCGGTATTTGCAGTATTGATGGCGATATGCTCATGGATATCCATCCCCGCCACAGTGCCGTTCACACTACAGACTTTTGCAGTATTCCTTGCAGTATGTGTACTGGGAGGGAAAAGGGGAACGGTGGCGGTAGTGGTTTATATTCTGTTGGGGGCAATAGGGATTCCGGTATTTGCAGGATTTACACAAGGGCTTGCGGTATTAGCGGGGAATACGGGAGGCTATATTATCGGATTTATTTTATCGGCATTGGTTATGTGGGGAATGGAAGCGCTGCTTGGGAGAAAGCTATGGGTTCAGGCGGTATCAATGGTAATCGGCCTGGTGGTATGCTATATTTTTGGTACCGCATGGTTTATGATGGTTTATACTAAAAATGCAGGCTCAATAGGGCTTGCTACCGTGCTGGGCTGGTGCGTCATTCCGTTTATTATCCCGGATTTGATTAAAATTGCGCTGGCATTGACACTCGGAAAGCGGTTGGGGATAATTGTAAAAATGCAATAGATGAGGTAAGGACGAAGCTTTAATGTATGCGGCAGAAGTTGCTTTGAGAAGATTCCCGGGATTTACGGATGAAAGAAAGTGTATGGTCAAAGGTATGGAAAATTATAGGATAAGGGCACATCATGGGATGTGCCTTGCCTTTTTTAAAGGTAGGGGTTACAGCAAAGAATTTGTAGAACATATGGATATGATCAAGAGGGCATTGGAGAAAAACCCCAAAGTATGTATTGTAGCGGAAACGGATAAGATATGCGGATATTGCCCGAACAATAGCTCCGGTATTTGTACAAACGGGGATAAGGTAGCAGGGTATGATTGGAAAACGCTGGAATTGTGCGGTTTGGAAGCAGGAACGGAAATGGGTTGGAAAGAGTTTGAGGGATTGGTAAAAGAAAATATTTTGGATGCGGGAAAAAGGAAGTCGGTTTGCGGAGACTGCCAATGGGATTCGCTTTGCTATCGCAATATTTTGGAAGATGCATAAGTTACTTTAAGGGAATACATAAATTCCCGGAAAGGAGCTTTGCATTGGTGGAGATGGAAAGGGGAATAATAGGGCTGAATGGGTTAAAGCCAGGGGAAAAGGGATGGATTGAAAGGATGACTCTGGCAGAAGGGATTAGGCGGAAGCTGGAAGACATGGGATTTGTGCCGGGAAGCCAGGTGGAATGTGTATATTGCAGTCCGTTTGGCGACCCAGTTGCTTATTATGTCATGGGAACGTTGATTGCAATCCGGGTTGAGGATGCCCGGAATATTCAAGTGAAAATTGAAAGCGGGATGGAAGCGGATGGGTTTAAGTAAATCTTCAGTAGGGATGGGCGCATTGGATATGGGGCTGGGGATACATAAGAAACGGAATAGCGACATAGTGGCGGCTTTGGCGGGGAACCCGAATGTGGGTAAGAGTACGGTGTTTAATGCAATGACAGGGATGCGGCAGCATACCGGGAATTGGGCCGGCAAAACAGTGGCAAGCGCTCAGGGGTATGCTTGTTATAAAGGGCAGGGGTATGTTCTGGTGGATATTCCCGGATGCTATTCTTTGGATGCCCATTCGGCAGAGGAAGAGGTAGCAAGGGATTTTTTATGTTCCGGTGAATTTGATGTAGCCGTGGTGGTCTGCGATGCTTTATGCCTGGAACGCAACATGCGGCTGGTGCTGCAGGTTCTGGGGCAGACAGGGAAAGTAGTAGTATGCGTGAACATGATGGATGAAGCCAGGAAAAAGCATGTGAGCGTTGATTTAAAGAAACTGGAAAACAGATTGGGCGTACCTGTGGTAGGAACGTCGGCGAGAAGCAACGTCGGGATGGAGGAGCTGTACCGGGCAATCAAAGAGATGGCTGCAAATAGGGCGGAGGCATTGGAAAGAGGAAAAACAGAAGGGATAACGCCGGGAGAGATATGCAGAGGGGTTATAGAATCCGGGGATAAGGGGTACCATGCAAAGGACAGGAGAAAAGATAAGTTTTTTACGGGAAGGATAACCGGTATTCCGGTGATGCTTCTTTTGCTTTTTTTGGTCTTCTGGCTGACAATTGTGGGGGCAAATTATCCTTCGGAAGCTTTGCATTCCTTTTTTGCTTCTTGGGAAGGGAAGCTTATGGATGGGCTGTGTTTTCTCGGGATACCGAAGATGTGGAGGGAAATGCTTGTGTATGGCATGTACCGTGTCCTGACGTGGGTGGTTTCTGTAATGCTGCCTCCAATGGCGATTTTTTTCCCATTGTTTACCATATTGGAAGATTCCGGTTATCTGCCAAGGGTGGCGTTTAATTTGGACAAATGTTTTAAAAAGTGCAATGCCTGCGGGAAACAGGGCATAACTATGTGCATTGGGGCCGGGTGCAACGCTGCAGGCGTGGTGGGATGCCGCATTATAGACTCGCCCAGAGAGCGGTTAATCGCTATTATTACCAATAGCTTTATGCCATGCAACGGCAGATTTCCTACTTTGATTGCGGTTATAACAATGTTTTTCGTTGGGGAAGCGGCAGGGGCTTCTATTGGGGCAGCGTTTATATTGACGGGGATTATATTGTTGGGGGTAGGTTTAACGTTTCTGGTATCGTGGTTTTTGTCCGTCACTTTCTTAAAAGGTGTGCCTTCGTCTTTTGCACTGGAAATGCCTCCTTATAGAAGGCCACAGATAGGGAGGGTAATTATCCGCTCAGTTTTGGATAGGGCAATGTTTGTGTTGGGGCGTGCGGCATTGACAGCAGCCCCGGCAGGGATTTTACTTTGGATATTGGCAAACGGCAGAGTAAACGACATGACAATTTTGTCCTATTTATCAGGGCTGCTGGATATACCGGCAAAGGCTATGGGGTTGGATGGGGTTATTTTACTGGCATTTTTATTGGGGCTTCCTGCAAATGAAATTGTTGTGCCGATTATGATAATGGCATATCTTTCGCAAGGCAGTTTGGCTGAAATAAGTGAAATGAGTATTTTAAAGCAACTGCTGGTAGAAAATGGGTGGACGTGGGCAACGGCTGTCAGTGTGATGCTTTTTACGTTGGTTCATTGGCCATGTGCGACAACTTGCCTTACCATCCGTAAAGAGACGGGGAGCCTAAAGTGGACGTTCCTTTCTTTTATGATTCCGACCATATTAGGGTGCGCAATATGCGTGTTGTTTCATGGAATTACGATGCTTTTTGCTATTCCGTGAGAAAAAAACGTGTTCTCGTTTTATTCCTTGCATTCTCGAATTTTCAAAAGATATCTTGGATTTCTTCCGCTTTTGCCATATAATGAAAACATTATAGTATTTTCTAAATAAAAGAAAAGAGGAATTTCCTTATGAAAAACAAATTTACGAAAAAGCAGCGGTTCATTATTTCGCTGATTATTCTCATTATCCTGTTAATTTGCACTAGGACGAAACCAGCCGATGCCGATACATCCAATCAGGTTCCGGCATCCGTGATGGAAACCGGAAGCGATGATACGGAATAACGCCGCTGATAGTATGCAATGTCATTTAGTTAACGGTACCGGACGCCGTGAGGAACATAAAATGCTCCGTCACCACGCTTTCGCTCGGTAAAAAGTGTAACGGACACTAAACTCGTGAGGAACCTCGTTAAGTGCCGACGCTTTTTAACGGGTTCCTTGAGCATTTTATGTTCCTCGCGGCTGAATCAAGGCACTAACTAAATGACGTTGTGATAGTATGCAATAGTGAATGGTATGCAGCTATTGACAGTATGTAGTTACCAATGAAAAAAGTAAAAGGTCGGATAGCTATGAAAAGAACAAGATAAGAAGGCGCTTGTCTAGGTTACAGATATAAAATTTTATGTCTGTGGTTTCATGTTTGCAGGCCGAGAGAAAGGCATGGTTATTAAAATGGATAATGCAGTGGAGGCTGTAACGCAGGAAGAATCGAAGAAATGGGGAGCAACGGGAAGTACGCTGAAGATGATAGCGATTATCACCATGCTTGTGGATCATACTGCGGCAATTGTTTTGGAGAGGGTGCTTTGGGCACATAATTTTTCGTCAGTGACGATATATTGGGTATATGTGGTAATGAGATCCATAGGAAGATTGGGATTCCCTATTTTCTGCTTTCTGCTGATAGAAGGTTTTTGCCATACGCGGAATGTAAAAAAATATGCCGGACGGCTGTTCTTATTTGCGCTGATATCGGAAATGCCTTTTGATTTGGGGTTTTCAGGAAAACTATTTTATATGCAGTATCAGAACGTATTTTTTACGCTGCTGATAGGCTTGCTTGTTTTGATCTTTTTCCGTTATATTGGAGAGAAGAAGGAATGGAATAGTTCCCTTTGTTTTATTATCAACTGTGTGGCCCTTGTAGGGGGGATGTGCCTGGCCGATTTCCTTAGAACGGATTATGGCGGCATGGGCGTACTGACGATTGTATGGATGTATTTGCTCAGGAAGAATAAAATGTTGGAAGCAGGAGCCGGCTGTGCCGTTCTGACATTGATGTCATGGAGTGAGGTGACCTCTTTTCTGATTTTGTTGCCAATACATAGGTACAACGGAGAGCGGGGATGGAACCTGAAATGGATTTTCTATCTTTTTTATCCGGCGCATATTTTCCTGCTGTATATAGTTGCTTATGGCATGGGTTTGGGAGGGATTATGCTCCGTTAAGGTGTACTTTAGCATTTTTTTATTAAATTTTGTGAATGCTTTTATTGTATTTTCCGATACAGGCTTTACAATGAAAAGAAAGAAGTGGAATTATCGCCTGTATAAGGCGGGAAAAGTACGTCGGGATGAGAATGAGGTAATGAATGTGAAAGAGAAATTTATGCGGTTTATGCAGGGAAGATATGGTGTATACGGCCCGGATTTGCTGAATAGGTTTTTAATGGGAATGGCTATGGCATTGATGATCCTTTCCCTTTTTGTCCGGAGGGATGTGGTTTATTGGACGGCATTCGCTTTGCTGGCATATGCCTATTTCAGGATGTTTTCCAAAAATTATTCCAAACGGTATGCGGAGAACCAGGCTTTTGTAAAGCATACGGCAAAGCTCCGGGGATATATCGGCATACAAAAAAATATGATGCGCCAACGGAAGACGCACCATATTTATAAATGCCCCGGCTGCGGGCAGAAAATCAGGATACCGCGGGGAAAGGGGAAAATTGCGGTACGCTGCCCGAAGTGCGGTGCGGAATTTATTAAAAAAAGCTAATCGACTTTTACTTCCAGATACCCTAAAAGTTTGCTCATGTCGTAATGGCTCAGGACTCCCAAATTGGAATCGTAGAATTTCCCGTCATAATGTACAAGATAATGGCAGTAGCGGCCCATTTTTTCCATCATGATACAGCATTTTGGAAGGGTGGCTTCC
>Ga0224748_10004_pt1 | contig 41136 bp, 38 predicted proteins | sample LIM_F_Water_Neg_FD_182074 | JGI IMG/M metagenome (GOLD analysis project Ga0224748, IMG submission 182074) | Enriched cells from gastrointestinal tract of the lab mouse from Pacific Northwest National Laboratory (PNNL), Richland, Washington... | ecosystem: Host-associated > Mammals > Digestive...
AAAGGATATCAGTAGTAGATCAGAAAAACCTGCTAACACTAAGAATGCTTTAAATCTGGAGGCAGCAAACCCATATGAAACTTGTAATCTGTGACGACAACCTAAAAGACCTGAACGAATTAGAAGGTCTGCTTATTAAATATGGAAATCACCGATCTGATATTTGTCTTGAATTAGAAAAATTTTCTGACGTCTCCACACTATTGCAAAAATTACAGCATAATGAAACGGCAGATATTTATATCTTAGATATTATCATGTCACAAATAACAGGAATCGACCTTGGATATGAAATCAGAAAAAACAATGCCCTAAGTATAATTATCTATATTAGTACATCCGACGCTTTTGCTATGGATGCCTATAATATCCACGCCCTAAGATATTTGCTAAAGCCAATTAAAGAAAATAATCTTTTTGAGGCACTGGATTACACTCTATCCCACATAGATGCTAGAAATGACTCCGTCTATGTGGTAAAAACAAATGCAGGGCTAGAATCTATTTTGTATTCTCAAATCGAATATATAGAAAATTTTTCCCGCAAACTGAAAATCCATCTGACAAACGGGGAAATAGTAACAAGCATTTATATTCGGGAATCTTTTGAAAAGGAGATAGAAGAACTTATAAATTCCAAAAAATTTGTCTATGTTCATAAGTCATTCCTAATAAACATGAACTATGTAAGAACAGTGCTTCAACATACAGTAGTAATGGACAGCGGCATAAGCATTCCCATCAGCAAAAAAAAATATTCGGAAGTAAAAAAAGAATATCTTTTGTACATCTCAAATAATATACATAAGGAGACATAATGAATTATTTAACAGCTTTTTCTTATATCATAAGCCATATTTTTCTGATATTATTTTTTTATCTGTTTATGATACACCGCTACTCGCAAGTCGCTACCATCCTGATTTACTTCCTACTATTTTCAGTTTTATGCATACTGGATTTCTCCAAGTTAATCCTATTCCCTGACAGCGCCCTATGCTACGTTGTTTCAACCATACTTCAAATCATTGCAACCCAGACATCAGCTTTTTTTACTGCCAGAAGGCAAAACTACCAGACTTTGTTTATAGGACTTAGCGCATCCAGTTATGTAATAGCGGGAGCTGTCTCATCGGCAATCATAAAAATATATACTGGCAACTCTATTTGGGCTATAATAGGAAGCATTGCCGTACACTTTGTAATCCTAGTGTTTTTATCTTTCACAATTAGAAAACCTTGTTTAAGATTTCAGGAAAAAGGCTATGAAAAGGGTTGGTGGAAGATGTGTTTGATTCCTATATTTTTTTACTGTAGCGTTTCCTTTATTGCATTTTTCCCCCACACACTTTATGACAATCCAGATAATATCATAGGTACTGTATTTATTATCATAACTATGTTTGCATCCTATATCATCGTACTCAGTTATATAGAAAGCGAAGCAAAAAGAATTGCAGGCTACTGGGAAAATAAACTTCAAGAATCCTATATTCGGGGACTAGAAAATCGGCATTATCTTGTGGCGCAGGCAGAGCAGAACCTTAAAATATTACATCATGATATACGACATTATTCCAATATTATTGATTCCTTGCTAGAACAAAAAAGATATGAAGAAATTAAAGGAATAAATGAACAAATCAGCCATATGGCGGACGAAAATAAAGTAAAGGAATACTGTAGTAACCTCATTGTCAATACTATTCTCTCAAACATGATGAACAAAGCCCTCTCGTTTGATATCAAAGTAGACCTTAACGCCAAGATACCAAAAGAAATACCAGTAAATGATTATGAGCTTGCTATTGTTATCGCAAATTTATTTGAAAATGCCATCCAGTGCGTAAAACCTTTTGAAAAGGAAAAAAGATATATAGAAATAGAAATCAATTGCATGAACAATCAATTATTCATCCAGACAAAAAATGAATACGAAGGGGAAATCATTCTGGATTCCACCACAAAACTTCCAAAAAGCAAAAAGAATGGGAACCACGGGTGGGGAATGCAGAGCATATTGTCCTTCTCCAAAAAAATTAGCGGCACCGTAGGTTGTTATTTGGATAACGGCATTTTTCATATTATGCTATATGCCAAATTTTAAAACCTTTGGTTATATTAAAATTGTCCTAAAACAAGTACCAAAAAACAGGCTTCTCGCCCACATTTTAAGTGGGAGAGAATCCTGTTTCTGTTACATTTTACTCCGCCTCAATCATTTCAAATTGTTCAAATTCTTCATCGGTCATGTTCTGCAACTTTCCTATTGTCCTATGGGACAATTCCTCCATATCCGAATCATCAAGGTATGGTAGGGCTCTTTCAATATCCTCTATGACCTCGCTCCTGCTCTCTCCTGCAAATATACAGATTAAATTTACTTCTTCCACAGTAAAATTATGATTCATATCCTTACATCTCCCTCTGATTATTTTTTATGTTTTCCTGTGCTTCATGGTCTTTTCCCTGACCGGAAACAAGCGCTTTTTTCTCTGCAAGGCGGGCTTTTAAGGAAGTCCTTGCCGCAGGACACTCCTGCCCTTTTTTGTTTTCTTCCTTCCTCGCTTTCTCCCCTGCACCGTTATTCAGCACATTATCGACCATGTTATAATTCTGTTCTTCCATTTCCTCAATCTTTGCAAGGGGCTTGTATTCTGCCAGCTTTTCAAGCAGCTCCATAGCCCTCTTTCTTTCCTCCGACCCCGTTCTGTCAGCAGCTATATCGGCAAGCCACAATGCAATGTCATGGGTATCTCTCTGCTTTAGGGCTTCTGCAATCTCTGACACATTCTCCGTCATGCTCTGGCTGTTATCATGGTAAAGGGCGGTATCATAATCATATGTAAAGCGGTCAATTTCCACTGCAAGCTGTTCTGCAGGCGTCAGATCGGGCATACGCTTCTCCCATACCTTTGCTTCAAAATTCTCGCTCATGTTACCGTCTATCTCCATTTCCGGCAGCTTTGCCACAAGCGCCGCAACCACTTCCATAGCCTGCGGATTGCCCTTTATGTCAGGGATATATTCTAAAATATCAAGGTCAATCCTTTTCCCGGATAAAATATCAATCCCCACATCTTCAAACGCCTCTGTTCCCGGTGTATGGACATTGATGCCGATTGCAGGGATACCATGCATGCGCTCCGGCGGTATCTGTTTCCAGATTGCGACAGCTTCCTCAACAGTAGGGATATTCTCATAAAACTCCCCTAAATTGTGAAACTCGCCACACTCCGCAACAGTCAGCGTTACTTCCGGTTCTGCCTGTTCTGGGAATAAGGTTTCCCGCAGCCCTTTATATTCAAAGTTTTCCCCGTCAAATATGGTGATCTGGTCTGTTTCCTCATTAAACTCTATAGAAAAATCCAGCTTCTCCCCCTGCTGGATATAGGCATGGTCTGCGGCTTCAATCCGTTCCCCGTATTTTCCCATCTCCACAAAAGGTTTGCCACATTCCGCATAGGCTTTACACAGCCCCTCCGCATCAAGCCCGCTGGTGTTCCTGAACCACCGTTCCTCGTCATTCATACGAATATTGAAAATGCTTACCGGCTCTTTCTCCCTTGCCTCACGCACTCCCTCCAGATAATCCTCCACTTGGGGAAGATACGTTTCAAGGCTTCCCGTCCTTTGTGCGGTAATTGGGTTAATGTCCACTTTTACCCCGCCGATGTGAAGCCCGTCCTCGTTAAACGTATCAAACAGCACATCTTCACGCTCATTTGTGGAAAGCTCCACTACCACATCAAGGTCAGAGCCTTCCCGTTCCAAGCCCCGGCACCTGCTCCCGGCTACTGCCACATCCACAATCTCCGCATCAATTCCGGATTCCTCTAATTTTGCCTGCACATGGCATTTTACGGTTTCCTCAATCTCTGCCGGATTCATCTCGCTGATCTCATGGAACAGCTCATTTGTCTTTGCCTTGAAATTTTCAACCACATTCCCCTGTGTCTGCGGCTCGATACGGTTTGTCGCTTCCACATTTTCCATCAATCCATCATAATCAATCGGTATCAGTTCATCCTTGTCACCGATGTTTCCCCTTGCGCCGTTGTCAAAAGGATTTTCTTTTAAATCCTCCACTATATCGTTGAGGGCTTCCCTGATGCTGACATCGGAATTGTCATACATACCCCCGTCTATCTCCTTATAATCTGCCCCCATAATGGAATAGTCATAGCCGCCGTCAACCTCCTGAATACTGATAAATCGGTCTGCTATCTGAAATGCAAGCTCTGTTTCTTTATCGCCTGTTAAAGACTTCTTCATTTCCGCAAGTACCTGATCCGTTTCATCTCCGAGGTCAATGATCTCGTCACCGTCCTCCGCATCCTCAAATTCCGGTGTTTCAGCCGACTTCTCCGGCTCGTCCTTCTCAGCCTGTGCTTCTGACTGCTCTGCTTGTGTCTGTTCCGGCTCTGACTGCTCCATAACTGTCTGCTCCGCTTCTAACTTCAAATCTTTCTGCCTTGCAGAAAGATTGACATCATGTCCAGAAGTCATTTTTTCCTGTCCAGCGGACAAATCTTTTTCCTGCTCCAAGACTTCCCTGCGGAACATACCAATAAAACCGTCCAGGACCGCCGGGTGGCTGCTTACAACCAGCTCACTGTTCATATCTATTCCATGCACGATATTTTCCGAAATGGGAAACTCCGATGCCCACGCTTTATTATCCCTTGAAAAACGTCCGTCCCATGATTCCTGCTGGATTGTGTTGGCAAGGACAAATGCCATGCGCTCCGAACCGTACTGCTCCACTAAAGGCTTTACAATATCATGCTTTAAGTGCATACCGTCAAAATTCTGCCGGATTGTTTCTTCAATTGCTCCTTTACACTCCCTGTCAAGTTTGTGGGATTCAAGGTATTTGTCCGCCTCCCCATGTTCCATTGCATAACTTAGGGTATGCCCGTAGAATGCCGGATAACTTTTCTGTGCTTCTGTCTGCTCCGCTTGTGCTGGTTCTGCTTTTTGGATTCCCTGCTCTTTTACACCTTCTAAAATCCTTATAAAGTCAGGAAGTTCCGTAAAGCCGAAAGAATCTACAAATTGTGCGCTGTTCTTCCCGTTCTCATGCAGAACCACAATATCACTGACAGAAAGGGAATGTCCTCTGTAATCTGCCGGGTGGTCTATGTTGAATTTCTCAAATATCGCATTGAGTTTCTCCCCCTGTGACTGTCCTTGTATGTCTGAGAGCTCCCCTGCATAGACAAGGTTATAATTCCCCGGCTGGATTTCCTTGAAATCATCAGACAAGATACCCCTTTTCAAAAGTTCTGCTGTGCCTGCAAAATGAAAATCACGAAGCTCCGGATTGTCTTTTAACTGATAAATGCCGTATTTATCAGTATCGCCATATAAAAGCTGTGCCTCCTTGTTTGCGCCGCTTTCCGCAAGCCCTGCCTGCATGGAGCGCAATTCCCTCTCATTCTCCCAATCGCTTTTTTCAATGCCGAAGATGCCCCCATGCTCCGTAATCTGTTCTTTATCCTCTATTAAAGTTTCCGAACCGTCCTTATGGAGCTGGTACACAGGCAGGTCACGGTCAAACAGTTCCAATGCCGTTTCTTTTGTAAGCGGGAGTATTTCTTCCCATGTATAGCCGTATTCGTGCATTTCCGACAGACCGATCATGCCATCGGGAAGCGCATCAATTTCCGCCTGTGCGTCAATAACCGTCAGCGCTGCATTGGCAGGCTCATTTTCAATCCTGTATGCCAGTACATCCGCCAGCTCTTTTGTTTTCTCGTAATCGTCCAGCTTGTACCCGTAATTTACAATCAAATTCCTTTCATCAGGGGTAAACACACCCTTCCCATGTTCCAGACGGTGTATGATAGACGCTGCATATTCCATTCCTGATACATCTTTTTCAAGAAAAACCTCCCCTTTCTTTAAGTCTGCCGCAATATCAAAAAATTCCGGCATACCGCTGTTCCTACCGCCTTTTACAATGATTGGCACATACTCAGCGCCGTTTTCCTCCATAAAATCCTGAATATTCCCGTCCCACTCATTCTCGTCCAGCACCGCCAGCTTATGGGCAATGTCAAGCGCCTGCTCTCGTGTCATGTTGGTAATCTTGTCAATCTCATATCCGTCATTTTCCTTATACATGATTTTCAGAACCACATCACTGTCCTTGATCGGCTCATTGGCTTTCCTGTCCATCTCCATCGCATATTTAACATCTGTTATCGCATGGGTGTCGGTATCATAGATGTAATCTACATGAAATTCCTCTACTTCCTCCGACCTGTCATCTCCCAAATGGGTAACCCATGCGCCCCTGCTCTCTAAGTAGGCTTCCACGTTCTCCCTGTCTGCGTCCTTCATGGCAAGCAGGCTGTCAAGCAGCTCTGCTCCCTCCATACCCCTGACGCTTGCAATATCAAAATGGGAACGCTCTGTATTGGATATTGCAAGGATAAACTCCTGTGACTGTTCCTGCATGATTTCCCGGTCACGCTGTATTTCTCTAAGCTGTTCCTCTATGCCCGTAATAAGTTCTGATGCAGTCCTGCGGATTGTGTCAAGGGAAGATTTCAGCTCTTTCATATCCTTTCCGCTACTCCACCCGGCAATATACCCAAAGGAATAATCAGAGGTATCTATGCCGAAGTGCTGGCACACCGTATAGGCTATGCTCTCCGCTTCTACCTCTTTGGTGTTCCTGTCCTTTGACGGGGCAAGAATATCTTCCTTATTGACTTCCTTACTGTGCAGCATGGAATGGGCTGTTTCATGCACCATAGTTTTCAATGTCTGGCTCTCGCTCATCCCCTCCTGCACCGCAATCCGGTTTTCCTCTGTGCTGAAATATCCCTTTGAATCACCGGGAATGTCCTCAAAACCGATAGGAGCAGGTGCAACATAGGTGACTGCCTTAACAAAATCCTCATAGCCCTCTACCGTGGAAAGAAGCTCTTTTGCCTCCAGTTCCGGGATTGGCTCTCCGTCCGTCTGTGATACGTCAAACACAGATACGGCACGAAAGGCGGGAATCTTTATCTCGACTTCCTCCGTCTGCGGCATACCGTCCTTATCCAGCATGACCTCCCCGGTCACAGGGTCTAATTTATCCCGTTCCTCTTTAATTTTATAAGGGGCAGGAGCAAGAATACGGATTCCCTTCTCCCCCTTGTTTACATGGCGGTTAAAATTGGTCTGCCATGCCTTAAATCCTGCAACTAAGGTTGCTTCGGGCTTCTGCATGGCGATCAGGAGGGTATTGTTGAAACTGTAATTATGGAATTTTGACATCGTGGAAAGGTAGCTTTTATATTTCTCGCTCTCAAAAAGCTCCTTTAGCCCCTCCTCCAGCCTGTCAGTGATCTCTTTTACTTTCTGCTTTTCTGTTTTTGCATCTGCCATATGGTTATTTCTCCTTTTCCTCCATAAAAGCAGAAAACAGATAAGTTTCCCTATCTGTTTCCGCTTTGGATATTTTTATTTGCTGATTTTTATAAACATTCCGCTACGCTTTTTGTCTTTGCCTTGTCCGGTTCCGGTGCTTTTTTCTGCTGGTCTGTCTTTGCTTTCATCTGTGAAAGTTTAGCCTTTAAGGATGCCCGACCGCCTTTCTCCGCTTCCTTCCCGGCTTCCAGACGGTCAGACAGCCGATCCAGCTTTTCAAATGCCTGATCTGCCGCATCAATCTTTTTCCGAAGGTTTTCCACCGCTATTTTTACAGGCTTGTTGATTGCCCTTGTCAAACCGACACCCGGCTTTTCGTCCGATACCTCTTTCGTGCCTTTCCCGGCTAACAGCCTGCCCACGTTGGAAACGCTGTTCCCGATCTGCTTTAATTCATCACCGATGCTGTCAATCTGGTTGGCTGTCTTTTGATAGTCCATCATCACATCAACCAGACGTTCACGGTAATCCGCAAGCACCGACTTCATACCGGAAATTCCTTTCCGGACAACCTTACACATCTCCGCTTTTCCTTTTTCCTTAAAGGCGCTGACCGCCTGTGCCGCTGTTTCCACCAAATGTTTTCTTACTGTTGTCAGGCGTTCCGACAGGCTTGTGATTTTCTCCTGAAGTTGCGCCACGTTATCCATGATTTTCTCTGTAAATGGTTTGGGCTGATGTTCCTGCATCTGTGAAAGCTGTTCCCTGACACCCTGCAATTCATCCACCATTGCACTAAGCTGTACCTGCATACCCGCCACATACCAGAAAATTCCCATAAAATCCTGTGACTGCTCTTTCATGTTCTGCTGGTTAAGCAGCTCCATGAACTGCTTTAACACATCACTTTCCTCCATAACCTGTTTTGTATTCTGTTCCGTTGTTTCCATTTCTTTATACCTCCATTCGTTTTTTTACTGCATAATAAAAGACAGCCTGATACTGACCGCCTTGTTAAAACAGGCAGCTTTTTCGCAGCCGCCTGTTTCAAAATGATTATAAAGTTTCTGCTTTCTCCTTTTCCTTTTTAGGCATGGCTTTCTCTGTGTCTCCCCCGGCGGCTTTCACTTTGAACGCTTCCAGCTTTTCTTTTAACGATGCCCTCTGCACAGGCTTGTCAGCCATTGCAGCCGCAGGTTTCAGCCCCTGCGGACTGCTTTTTTCTTCCTGCCCCAACTTCTGGACATCGTGTCCAGAAGTTTCCCGGCTTTCGTTTTCTTCCTCCGGCGCATCGTCCATGCCGAGTGCGTCATCGCCCTTTTCGTCCATGTTAAGCAGTGCATTTAACGCAGAAAGGCGTTCCAGTTTCTCCGCAAGCTCTGCTTCCTGTGCAAACGGTTTTGTGACCTCCACTTTTGCAGTTTCAAGCTGGCGCTCCACATTTTCAAGTTTGGTCTGCGCTTCGGCAAGCTGTTTCGGCATGGATTCTAAAGCGTGGTTTATACGGGAAATGTTGCCGAGAGGGTCAGAGCCTATCTCAAGGTTATGGGAAAGCTGCCCTTTTAGGTTCATCACAAATTTGCGATTAAAAGAATCAAAGGACACCGCCATCTTAAATCCGGCATATTCCCCCACTGTTGCAGGCACATTGACCGTTTTCATCTCTTTGCACATCTCCACGAGTGCGGTTCCGGCTTCTTTTTTATCCGTATAAACTTTATCCCCGACTTTCATAATAAACTGTTCCTTATCTGCCGGGAGCTTCGTCTTTGCAGTCTGAATATCCGCCGCCATGCCGCTGATCCTCTCTTTCAGAATGGCTATCTGCTGCGGGTAATGCTTTGCGATATTGTCCTCAAGGCGGTATTTCTGGCTGGTATGGTTCGCTTTCATCAGCTTTAACTTGGATACCTGAATATCCAGGTCCATCTTTTCCTTGATGTAGGGATTGCCCGTTGCAAGCGCTTTTACCTCCGCATAAGTGAGCGCCGCTTCGTCCACGTCCTCACAGGAACGCACCGGGGATTTGCTCGTCATGATCTGACCGATGAATTTCTGCTTGTTTTCGATCAACTGCCATGAATAGCTGTCGAAGGTTCCTTCCGTCACATACCGGAAAATCTTAACCTTTGGATTGAGGTTGCCCTGCCTTAAAATACGCCCCTCCTGCTGTTCGATGTCGGACGGACGCCACGGCACATCAAGATGATGCAAGGCAATAAGCCTATCCTGCACGTTGGTTCCTGCGCCCATTTTCTGCGTCGAACCCAATAAAAAACGAACCTGCCCGCTTCTTACCTTGCCAAACAGCTCCGCTTTCCTTGTTTCCGTATTTGCTTCATGTATAAATGCGATTTCCTCCGGTGGTACTCCTTTCTCAACCAGTTTGTTTTTTATGTCCTCATAGACATTAAATGTGCCGTCCCCTTTCGGTGTCGATAAGTCACAAAAGATTAGCTGCGTGGACTTCTGCTCCTTTGTCTGCTCCCATATCTCAAATGCCTTTTCAACACAGGTTGCCGCTTTGGAGTTTTCACTGTCCGGCAGCATATCGTTGATAAGACGCTGATCCAGAGCCAGCTTCCTCCCGTCATTTGTGATTTTCAGCATATTATCCTGATGCGGCTCGACAAGCCTGTTTCGTACTGCTTCGGCTCTGTCGGCAAGTGAGGAAACCATGTCCTGCTGATACTCACTCGGCTTTAACACCACGTTTTCATATTCCGCTTCTGGCACAGGCAGCTTTAGCATATCCGGTGTCTGAATGTCGGCGCTCTCCTTAAAAAGTGCGATTAGCTCCGGCAGATTGAAAAACTTTGCAAACCTTGTCTTTGCCCGGTATCCAGTTCCCTCCGGGGACGGTTTGTCAAGAGGATTTTTTGATTTCCTCTAAATTGAACTTGTCAGAAGCAAAGCAATCGCCTAAAACTTCATGGACACAAAGGCCACGAAACGCTGTATCCATGGGCTTTTTCGCCGTTTCGGACTGCTTCACACTGACAATAAAATTGGTGTTTCCTATACGGATAGAATATTGATTTTCCATAGTGCTCCTTTCCAAAAATCGTGGGCTTCCGACAGCGAAAGCCCGGTTTCGACGCCTGGGCGTTCAGTTTAGAACAGGTGAAGAAGTCAAAAAGTCGGGAGTGTAGTCGAAGCGGCTATCTCTCCCAACCCTTGCTCCTGTTCTTCTGTTTTCTCGCTTCACGCTCGGCCTGCCGCCTGCGCTCCGCTTCCTCCTTTTCTCTCCGCTCCTGCGCTTCCTTGACGCTGAACAACTCCCTGACCTTGCTGACAAACACCCGCACAACATCGGGAAAATGCTCCATAGCGTCCAGAAACGGCTGGCATTTCTCTTTCAGAGCGTCATACCGTTCCTGCGCTTTCTGCAACGCCGATGAAGCCCTGGAATACTGCTGGCGGTAATAGCGGGCGTTCTCTTTCAGATTGTGAATCTCGTTCCGGCTGGTAATGCCCTCCTTTGCCAGCGAGGTAAGCTGGGAGTAGTCCTCTTTGCTGATAGCGACCTTTCCCGTGATGGTCTTTTGACCCATGCTGTCAATGTCGCTGAGGGTCATGCTGACCTCGTGGGCCGCCTGGTATTTGGTCTGCTCCCTTGCAACCTTCTCTTGGAGCTTGGAGAGCCGTTTGGTATCCTGTTTAATCTGATATTGGAGCGAACTCAGATTTTCGGAAGTGCTGCCACGCTCGCCACGCTGGAAGTCGGTAAAGCCATGCTCCCGCATATGCTCAAACAATTCATCTTGCAGGACGCTGTATGACGCCCGGTACTTCGGCTTGCCGTTCTTCCGCAGGATTGCCCTGCCGTGTTCATCGGTGAGGGGAATATCGGAAGCCCATTTCTTGGAGTGGCTGATCTGATGGATAACCTCTTTCACCGTCCCACGCAGGGCGGGGTCTTTACACCGCTTGCTCCACAGGATTTCTTTCTCAACCACAGGCAGGACAACGGCGTGAAGATGGTAGTGGTACACATCCTTTCCCAACTCGTCACTTGCCGCCCGGTTGATTTCATCGGCGTGCATGACGGCGGAGATGACATTCTCGCTTCCGAACTTATCTTCCAGAAAGCGCACCGCCTCGGCGTAGAACTCCCTGGCGTAGTCATAGCCGCCGTTCCGCTCAAAGTACATCGTGTTCACATCAATGATAATCTCGTCAAAAAGGGTAGCGTCCTGCCGAAGCCCCCGCAGGCTGATTGCCCCATCCGCTTCCATCTCCCGCAGAATTTCCATATAGGACTTCCCGCCGGGGTCACAGAAATGGACATTGAGGGGTATCCGCTCCGGCACGACATTGATGTTGTCGTAGCTTTCGTTCTTCCTCTCATTGTGCCGTTCAGCCGCCCCAATGTCGGAGGACTTGTACTGCTTCACACGGGCGCAGCTCATATCGGGCCTTGGTTCTTTTGCCATCGGTTCCTCCTTTCCGAGAGGTGGCGGGGGAGCGCCGTTACACAACATTCTGCGAATGTGTGTAACCCACTATGACACTTTCGGCTTCGCCGCAAAGATGTCGTGGGCAAGGGCTTTCCCCCCTTGACCTCCCTTAAAACCTCAATTCAAAACGGCAGGCCGTCATCCGCCGTGACTGCCTGCCGTTCCTCTTTCGGTTTTTCGCCCATCGTCAAAGCCCAGTACCAAAGAAAGCCCTCCTTCACCGAGTGAACGCCGGCTTTCTTCTTGGCCTTTTTGATGGTCGATTTCTTGAAGCCTGCGGCTTCAAGTTTTACTTCGCACTCGGCAGCAAGCTGCGGCCTGCCGTCTGAAAGAAGCTCTTTCAGAAACGCAACAGCGCCGTCTACCTTTTCGCTCGGCCTGCCCAGCTTTGGGGCAAAAAGGGAAAAGGCTTCGTCCGCTGTCAGTTCAATTTCGTCCTGGAAGTTTACGCCCTTGTCGGTCACTTCAAAGACAATGGCGTTGCCGGTCGGGGCGAGATTGGACTTCACCTGCACCATATACCGCTCCGAAAGGTTCTCCTTGTTCTGCGTCCTCGCCACCGCCAGAATACTTCTTGCGGCGGCGGCAATGTCGATTGAGCCGTTGGTTCGGTACAGCGGGGAGGTATCCCTGTTCTTGTTCATGTGCGCCACAACAACGATTGCACAGCCCGTTTCCTGCCCGATTTTGATAAGGTGGTTCAGCTCCGTCCTCGTTTTGTTGGCGTCGTTCATGGAGCAATCTTCCCCGATATACGAACTCAACGGGTCAAGAATGAGCAGCCTGACATTGTACCGTTCGATTGCCTGTCGCAGCCGGTCATCTCCAAAGGTCAGGTGCTTTTCATTCTCCTTGATGAAGATAAGATTATCACGATTGCCGCCGGAAGCGATAAACCTCGGCACAACCGTATCGTCTGCATCATCCTCCGTGGTCTGGTAAATCACCGTCATGGGTTCGCTTGCTTCCTCTACCTCTTGGAAAGGCAGGGGCTTCCCATCGGTCAGCAGGGCAGACAGCGCAAGCATGAATTTGCTCTTGCCATCGCCCGGATCGCCTTGGAGCAGGGTTATCTTCCCGAATGGGATATAGGGATACCACAGCCATTTCACCTCCCTGGGCGTGACCTCGCTCGCCCTGATAATCTCCAAAGTAACCGTGTCGTTGCTTCCGTTTGGGGTCATTGTGCGACCTCCTTTCAGTTGATTTTGCTGCCCTGGGCAACAGAAAAGCACCGTATCGCTACGGTGCTTTTCTCCGGCTCAGATGTGTGCTTTGATGGGGGTTGAATGTCGCTTGGGTTGGTGGTATACTATATCCATAGTGATTCGACAAACGCTAAATTTACGGGGGTACCTAAATGAACCTGCTTTATGAAAAATATAAAAACTTGAAGATAGATGGTAGCTGGATTGGCTTAGAAGCGGGAACGCAAACACCGTATTTTTGCACTCCTATTGGAGCGGAAATCATTGGCTGGGATAATGGCATACACTACTGCTTTATTAAGAGCTTTGGAGATATGGTGTTCTGCGTCAACCCGGAAACCTGCTGCGATTACAATGTCTATCCAATTGCCCGTAATTTCTGCGATTTCTTGGGGCTGATACTCGCCACTGGTAATACAAATATTTTGCAACAGATTATTTGGTGGGATAAAAAAAGGTTTGAGAATTTTGTTAATAGTCCAGAAGAACAGGAATGGAGAGTTCGGCCCGAAGTGGAAGGTGCCTTGAGTACAATTCGCAAAGGGACAGGTATAGCACCGATAGATACCCCGTTTGAATATATCAAGGATTTGCAAAGCGATTTCCCCTATGAACAAATTCCATTTACAAATGAGTATTATGATACTTTAGGACTTGAACGGCCAGACGGAACAGAGCCAGAAGAAAGCGGCTTCGAGTTTAGAACTGTAGAATTTAAGGTTGAGAAAAACTAAATGGCAATTTGAAACGGAGTATTTACCATGCTACAAATAGTTTTTTCCGACAGTGAGTGTGGGTCATTGAAGCTGGCCACACATTGGGGGCCGTCCAGTTGGGATGATGGGCCAATCGGATTTATTTTCGGTGACGGAGAGCGAGAACCTACTCAGGAGGAGAAGGATCAGGCTATGGCCCAGCTCAAGGCCCAATGGGAGGCAGAAAACCGCCGGGCGCGGCCCGTGGGCGGCGACCCTGGGGATGTGTTATGCCCGTCTGTTGGATTGGACATCGGCCCCATAAGCGGCCCTGATGTGGAGAAGGCCCGGTTTGATTTGCTTACCGCTTGGTTGGGGGGCGATTTCCCACTCCCAGATTGCGACCCGGACGATTATGCCCAGCGAGATATGCTTTGGGAACAACGCCAGCGGGACAGAGAGCGGCTTTTGGAGGGTGGAAAACACGGCGAGGCTGTGCGAATCTGGTACAGCAACGCACCTTACTCCCTGTGTGGGTTTTATGATGTGCTTTGGCAACTACGGGACTGTAACTGCCCTGTGACCGCTTTAGAAATGCCCCGGTGGATGCCATGGGAAGATGGCACAGTGCAATCCTGTTTGAACTGGGGAGAACTTTCTCCGGGAGACTGGGCGGCGTATCTGCCTTTGGAGCGGGAAATCCCCCAAAATGTTCGCAGAGCTATCGCTATGGAGTGGTCACAGCTTCGAGAGGAAAATGCGCCCTTGCGTGCTGTTGTCAATGGGCGTCTGCACAGTGTTGGGGAGGACTTCTACGACCCATTTATTCGTGCTCATATCCCTGATGGAACCTTTCGGGTGGCTCAGCTTATTGGTGAGGTGATTGGGCGACACCAACTGGGTATCGGCGACTGGTGGATTGCCAAGCGTATCCAGGCTATGGAAAACCGGGGGGAGCTGATTACGGTGTCCAAGGGTGACCGTTTCTATCGGGACGAAGTGTGCCGAACTCAATAAGAGAAAACTTCCCATTTGTCGAGGTGTTATTGATTTTAATTCCTTCCACTACACAAGGGACTTAATGACTTCTTGATTACTTCCCGAAAAAGGAAGCTGCCACCTCTCAATGACAGCTTCCTTTTGCCTTATGCGTAAATCAAATCGTTCAAGACCATTTCCTCGGCGGCAGAGCGGATATTATTCATCATTCCCACCCAGCGCAGTTGATTTTCGGCTTTCAGCCGCTCCGTCACGCCCTGACGCTCTGCCATGTCCTTTATGAGCCGTTCCATCATCTCGTTTGCGGACTGGTCGATTTCTTCAAGGTGCCCTGCCAGCTTATCGGACAATACAAGCTGAGAATAAATTGCCCGTCTGTGCTCTTTCAGATACCTCCACCTCATTCTGCCGTACTTGCCGATGTTCGGGCTGGCTGGGGGAGCAAGGCAGGGGAAATAATAGTCTCCGATAAGCTCGTAGCTGATACCTGTTCTTTCGTCTTTGATGAAGTGTTCCATTGTGCGTTCTCCTTTGCTTTTTTGTCGTGATAGGCTTTCAAGGTAACTTGATTGTGCTTCTCTTTGCGGCACTTATCGGAGCAAAGTGTCTGCTGGCTGTGCGTAGGCCAGAACAGCTTGCCGCACACAGCACATTTGCGCTGGCGGTAATAATGCTCTCCACGCTCCGCTTCCCGTTCTGCCTTTTTCTTATCCTGCCTTGCCTGATAACAGCACTCGTCAGAGCAGAATATCTGCCGGTTGCTTGCCGGGGTAAACTCCCTGCCGCAATGGGGGCAGACCTTCGGGGGGACAGACACGCCGCCGTTCGCCGCAATCTTCGCCGCCTTGCGCTTCTCCCGATATGCCTTTTCCCTGGCCCGCTGGCGGGCTAACCGTTCCTTTTCAGCCTGTTCCTCCTGCGCCCTGATTTCCTCTAACTCCTGTTCGGTGTAGGCAATATCGACTTTCCCGACATAGTTGAAGTAAATATCGACCTTTTGCGTCCGGGCCTTTCCCGTCCCCGCCGTTTCATAGACAACGATCTTGTCAACGAGTTCGGAGAACATCATATCGGTCACTTCGGCGGGGTCTTTATATTTCCGTATCAGGGAAATGAAATGCTCAATATCAAGGGGCTTTGTCTTTTCTTCCGCAACGGCGGCTTTCAGCTTGTCCATCCTGGCTTCAAGGTCTGCCTGTTCGCTGTCATACTGCGCCGAAAGCTGCTTGTACTGCCTTTCGGGGAGCAGGCCGGACATGAGATTTTCATACAACCCCCGCACAAGTCTGGAAAGCTCGTCATATCGGGTCTGCAATCGCTTCAATTCCTGCTTGCTTTGCTGGGGCTTCGCTTCCTGCTTGTCGGCCCACAGGGATTGAAGTTCCGCCGCAAACGCTTCCTCGTCTTGCAGGACAAACCGTGAAAGCCGTTTGACCGCAGACAGGAGCAGGGCTTCCACATTGTTGGCGCTGATGGAGTGGGCCGTACAGGTGTTGATGGGTCATACGGTATTTCTCCGCCTCACCCTCCGGAAGTGTAAAGATACACCGTACCGTTTCCAGACACAGCCCTCTGTCATAATCCGGCTGTAATTTCTTTTTGTACCTCTGCGCCCTTGCATAAATCCCCTCCCGGTCTATGACGGAATGGGTACGCTTAAACTGAATGTTTCTGCAGAGCATATCCAAGTCCATATATACGTTGTTGATTATGGTCTTTTCTGCATACTGCCGGAAAGTCTTTACCCTCAACAGATAGGCAAGCACTTCGTCCAGCTTTTCCTCTGACGTAATGGTCTGGAAAGGCTTGCTGCCAAACTCCAGCCTGTCAAACATAAGCGGGCAGCTCCCTTTTTTAACTTCACGCTCCATTGCCCTTTTAACATCCCGTAATGATTCCACATCTATCTCCTTCCTGTGTTTCCTAATACACTGACCGGAAACAATAAAAAAAGGGCAGCTACAAATCTACTGACTCATAACTGCCCTTACGCTGTTCTCAATTTATCTTTTTTATACTTTACATCATGAAGATTTACAACGAAATGTCGATAAAGTAACGTATTCATCGAAACAGAACTTGGTAAACCATAAATCTCATTCATCTCGCATAGCTTTTATAAATTCCTCTTCGCTGACAACTTCTGTTTTTATCCCGTATGCATCATACATAAAGGATATCTTCCGTCTTGTTTTCTCATCTTCGGAGACGAAATAATCCGCTTTGGACGCATAAAAGCAATGAATCCCATCTCGCCGAATATTATCGAGAGTATTATTCTTCTTCAGCTTATCATGAAACAAAGGATGCATATCCAGTAAGCTGTACCCCTGAATCAGCTGTTTTTCTAATGGCGCATTGCCACCATTGCGAGATAAATATCGCTTTACAACTGATGCCCATTTCCCTTGAAGTGTCTTTTCATCATCATCAAGGCAATCATAGAAGAACTTCTGATAGTAAAGTTCCCTGTCTGCTTCCATTCTATCAACAAATTGCATCGGTCGATTCAAATTATTCAGGTCAACCTTATCAACATAACTGCGCATCTGCTTATACTGACCTGAATTAGAGAACATGTCTGTGTACGAATCAACAAGCATCTTTTTGAGGATTTCCCCGGACATTTTGCCACCATTTGCTTTCACAATTTCATAAAGCGGGTGATCCTTTTGCATCTTGGACATATCCACATCAAATTCGGAAAAATTGATATCCCCCATGCCATTAAGCAAATCCTCGACAGTTGGATCAGACTGTCCTATGTGTTCATTAAAGAAGTCCATCATCGGCTTTTTCTGAAAAGCAATTTCTATGACTTCCTCATTAGAACCTCCACCCGCACACCACTGATCATTTATCGTCTCAGCAAAGGCTATATCAGTTTTTATGTAACCACGCTTACTCTCATCAAATTTGCTTGACAGGTCTTGTATATGTCCGTCACTATATGGAAAGAAATATTCATCCTTAAGGCTCATTACAAGTTCTTTCATAGCTTCATCAATTTTCCCCTTATCATCTTGACGTGGATTTTCCATATAAAAGTACACATTCCAATCAAGGTAAATATACTTGTGATGTATAAAATTGTCCACAGTGACCTCCTTTCCAAATTGGTGTGATGTGTTTACTACTTCACTCCATTCATGAGTTTTTTCATAATGCTGTACTTCTGGGACGTTTCTCACAATTATAGTACAAATGTCTTGTCTATACAAGATAAACTGTAAATTATAGCGACGTTGAGTATAACACAGAGGTCTTCCACCTCCGTACCTCTGGAAACCTTGCCGGAAGTGTGATTGAAAAGATAATCACTCTTTAGGCAAGGCTCAAAAATGCCATCTGCCACACTTTGATAGGCTCATACTATTTCTATTCCTGCTGCTTTTGCGAAATACTGTTTCCTGCCCCTAAGCTCATTCTGTTTTTCTTCCGGCAATCGTTTGAAAAAATCATCATAGTCAATATCATCTATGCCCATTTCCTTTGCAAGCACAATGATCTGTGTGTGCAGCCATTCCTCCCACAAATCTTCAAATAACTCCCTGCTGTCCGTAAAAGTAAAATCATTTTCAAAGCCTGTCGGCGGTGTATAATATTGCAGCTTCACAAAGCCATACCTTCCGGCATCAACTACCACGATGTCCACATCTTCAAGCTCTGCAAAGGCATCTGCCACTTTCCGGCATTTTTTCTGTTCTTCCTCTGTAATATATATTTTCTTTTCCATGCGTTCCTCCGTTCCCTGTCCATAGCAGTATCATACACATCAATTAAAAATATTTCCACCTCTGGACATTGTGTCCAGAAGTCTGTTAAGTAATTCCTTTTTCTTCCCACCCTCCGCCATACATATCATGCTGCACCTCCTGCTGGTAGTAATGGCTCATGGTTGAGGGGGCATTGTAAAGCGCCGTAATCAGATATGCCCTGATATTGGTAATCTTTGTGACAGTTTCCCTCATACAGCCCATGACATACTCCACATGGCTGCTGTTCAGTTTCAAAAAGCGGGATTTTACAAGCTCATAAGGGTATTCTTCCCCATTGATGCGGATTGTCTTTCGCTTTACGCAGACCACATCACAAACGGTTTCATAGATTTCCTCATACATCTCCCTATCACCATGCTGCCCATATTTCATGTGGTGTTCATAATCCAGATTGTCACGGATCAGCGCCATATATGCGCTTGTTTCATCTATCACATCAATCGCATCAGCTTTTCCCGTGGATTGATTGATAGGATTGGTATAACTCATATCAGTATAGTTCTGATTGTTATAGTTAGTATTGTTATAATTAGGGGCAAATTCTTTTACTTCTTGAAGTCCAGTTTCTTTACTTCCGGAAGTCAAATTATTTTCCCTCTTGAAGTCAGGTTCTTTTACTTGCAGAAGTTCAGTTTCTTTACTTTCAGAAGTCAAATTTCTTTCCTTCTTGAAGTAAAGATTTTTTACTTCTGTGGAAACATCGGTGTTCTCAGGCTTTTCTGCACACTCTTTTTGCGGCACAGAAGCAAAATTTTTCACATAAATTATATCAGGTTTCCCAAGTCCCCTGCGTTTTTTCTCTATCAGCCCTATTCCATTATCCGCATCCAGCTCCTTAATGACCTTTATGCAGGTAGGCTTAGAGCAGCCCAAATCTTCCATGATGTTCTCCACAGCATAGATAATATATGCCCGGTTTTCATCATCCAGCCACCCATTTTTCATGGACAGCGACATCCTGTCAAGCATCAGCCCATACAGGAGCTTAGCATCGCTGCTAAGCCCCTTGAAACGCTCGTCTTTAATCAGCAGGCGGGGAACACGGTAAAAAGAAAACTGCTCTGCTTCTATGCCATAGTAATAATCAAACTTCAATGGCTCGCCCATTTTACCGCCTCCTTTACCGCTTACTCTGCCATTCCTCCAAAAGCTGGATAATGATGCCCTCTATGTCATCATTGGAATAGTCCTCTGGAAAATACCTGTTGATCTTATCGCCCTTAATGGTTACTTTTCTTTCTTTCGGCTTTTCCTCCGCCAGTATCAGCCTTACCATTGCAGGCGTAAGCTCTCCGCTTTTCCCATACTCCTTCAGCTTTGCCGATTGGGAAGCGTTCATTGCCGCCCCCGTTTCCTCAAGGATAACAGACACCCATTGCTGGGCTTCTTCGGTCAGGAAAGAAATATCCACGCCCTGCGCTATCCCTATCTTTTTCTTATCCACCATTTCAAGCAGCTCGTCAGAAAGCCTTGCAAGCCATACATACCTCTGCACCGTCTTTCCGCTTTCCCCGGCAGCTTCCCCCACTTCGTCAAGGGTACTGCCGCCTTTGCTGCCCTGATGTTTCATTGCCTCATATTTCATGGCATAAGCCCTTGCTTTCTCGCTCGGCAAAATGTCCTCACGCTGGATATTGGAATCCACCATGATAATCGTGGCTTCATCGTCCGTATAATTCCTGACAATGACGGGCATGGTATCTAACCCTGCCCTTTCCGAACCCCGCTTCCTCCGGTGTCCGGCTATCATCTCATAGCCGCCCTCTGCCCTTGGTCTTACAATTCCGGGTACAAGCACACCGTATTTGCCGATGCTCTCCGTGGTTTCCTCCATTTTTTCATCATCAAGGACACGGAAAGGGTGTCCTCTGAATGTATGTAAATCATCCAGCTTTGCATTGATGATCTGCTCTCCTGCTATATTCTCTGCCCCGCCGAATAAATCATCAAAACTGTTCAGTTTGACTTTTGATGCGCTCCCTGCCTTACTGCCCACTGCCAAGCACCTCCTCCGTCAAAGACTGGTATGCCCCCGCAACCCTGCCCTTCGGGTCATGCTGGTAGATGCTGACGCCCTCTGCGGAAGTTTCTGCCGCCCGTACTGACATCGGTATGCTGTTCTCAAATATCCGTACTTTACTGCCATAGGTTTCGATAAGCAGTGATGTAATATCCTTTGCATAGTTGGTACGGTTATCTACCATCGTCAGCAGAATACCCTCAATCTCCAGTTTGGGATTGATCTGCCGCTTTACCTTGCCTACGGTCTTGATAAGCTGTTCCAGACCTTTCACGGGCAGGTATGCCGCCTGCACCGGAATGAGTATGCTGTCCGCACAGGCAAAGGCATTTATGGTAATCATGCCAAGCGATGGCATACAGTCTAATGCGGAGTAAATTATTATGCGGAGTAAACCGCTGAATTCATTCATTTCGCTGTGATTGTGTCGTATTATACTCTGCATAATAATTCTCCATTCTGTTGTTCTCTTTAAATCATTTCCTTTAACCAATCAAGGAGTTCTTCTCTCTTTTTATCTTTGTATCGGCTTTCTGGAATGATTTTTTCGCTTGCCTTTTCAAGAGCTTCTCTTTTTGCGGCAGAATCAGCTTTCGCATATATTTCTGTTGTTTTGACTGATTCGTGCCCCAAGAAATCACGGATATAAATCAGATTTACATTTGCCTGCACCAAATGCATCGCTTTACTGTGGCGAAAAATATGAGGTGTCACATTTAAGATGGCTATTTCAGGGTGACTAGCCTGAGCCTTTGCCTCATATTTCGATATCACATATTCGACTCCGGATCTCGTCAGTTTCTGTTTCATCTTATTCACAAACAGGTACTGATCAGGCACTGTGATACCATAGTTACTTGTATACTTTTCTATCAGCGCTCCCGTATCCGGCATCAATGGCACGATTCTTGCTTTGTTTCCTTTTCCTGTAAGCGTAACAGTTGCAGGTTTTGTAAAGCGGATGTCTTTCAGTTTTAAATCTACAAGTTCCTGGACTCTTGCCCCGGAATCATATAAAAGTGAAAGCATGGTAAGATCTCTTTGGCCATTTTTTCTTTTACTGTCAGGCTGTTCAAAAATGATTTTCAATTCATCGACAGTTAGATATTCAACTTCTTTTTTGGCGCATTTCTTAAAGTCTATTCCGAGTATTTCCTGACATTTGGACATGTACTGGGGAGCTTCTACCGCGATATATCTCATTAATGCATGAATGACTGTAAGTCTATGATTCCTTGTACTAACAGCACAGCCTTTGTTTTCTTCCAGCCATAACAAATAGACTTCAACCATTTTTCTTGAAATCTGATCCATTGTTAACTTCTCTGGTTTAATCTTTAATTCATCACGGCAGTACCGCAAAAATACAATAAAGGCATCTCTGTATGACCTGATAGTGTTGAGGCTTGCTCCTATCTGCAGAGGAAGGTATCTCGTGAGATAGTCAGTAAGATAATCCGATAAATATTTTTTACTCATCTGCATCCCCTCCTTTGATCATGCCATTGTATAATGGTGTGAGTGCATCAATTATCCGATCATAGGAGTCTGCTGTTAAGCGGAGGTATTTCTCTGTGCAGTTGATATTTCTATGCCCCATGTATTCCTCAAGATATGGTATGGAAACATACATATCAATTCCTTGGGCAGCCATTCCCTCAAGTGCATGAACTGCAAATGTGTGCCTTAAGTCGTGCAGACGGGGAAGCTTTCCGCTTGCCGTACATGGAATACCGGCTTCTTCAAGCAGCTTCTTATACTTCTGAAGTATAGAGTTCGGCCGGTAAGCCTTACCCCATCGGTTTCTGAATAGAAGACCGGTATCATTTTCCGAGTATCTGACCGCGTTCATATAGTTCCTTAAGCATGCGAACAGGGACTCCGACATAGGCACTAAGCGTGTGTTATTGTATTTTGACTGCCTTACCGTAATCACTTTATCTGTAAAATCTATATCAGATATCTTCAGGGATAAGGCCTCAGATATTCTCAAACCGCAGCAATAGAGCAGTCTGAGGAGGAAAGGGTAAACATTGTACATATTAGGCGAACGATAAGCATACGGAAGGCTGTCTGCCGCCTTTAACAGACTGCAAATCTGTTCCCTTGTGAAAATATATGGAACAAATGAACACCTTTCATGCTGATGTTCCGGAAGAACATATGTAGGAACACCAATGCTGTTCAGATATGTTGCAAGCTGCCTTATCAGTGCTTCTCTACGCATTTGAGTCATAGGCTGTTCACCTTCTCTCTTAGCAGCAAATCCAAGAACCAATTCTTTTGTCAGATTTATAGTGTCATCTGCGGCATGCTCATTCAGATATCGGTTCAATTCCCTGATTGCACGGACGATTCTTCCCTCGTATTTATATCCAAGGCTTCGTCTGTATTCTATAAAGGCGATACACGTATCTCCATATAAACCATCGAATCCAGCCATCTCTTTTTCACTCATACCTCGGCACCTCCAATGCGACTTTTCTTAGTCCTTCTAAATCGATTTTGATATATATCCCTGTCGTATCTGTATATTTATGCCCTAATACATTTGAGATCACAGGAATAGGGACCTCACTTCTAAGCATGTTGCTTGCTAAAGAAGAACGCATGGAATGCATCCCATGCTTCTGGTCCTCTTTAAAAGTAATTTCTGCACGCTTAAAATATTTTTGCAGCATTTCATGGAAATTTCTGTGTTCAAAGGGTTTCACAGGCGCCCGGTTGCTGACCAATACTTCTCTATAATCACATTCGGGACGTGCGTTTTTTATATAATCGATAAGAGCCATAAGCAATTCATCACTAATGGGTAATGAAACATATTCACCGGTTTTAGACTGTACAAAACCAATAGTTTTCCTTTTCCAATCAATGTCATCCAGAGTAAGCCGGCATATATCGATACACCTCATTCCAAGGGTTGCTGCCAAGAGGAGAATCAGGTAATCTCTTTTCCCATACAACGTTTCGGTATCGATGCTTTGAAGCAGTTTTGTTATACATTCCGGCGTGAAATACGAAGGATATGAATTCTTGGTGTGAATTGAAATAACCGGAAACATCTGAGCTAAATCCTTACTGCACAGTTCCTTTTGGCTCATATAAGCGAGAAGGCTCCTAAGCAAATACTGATAAGCCTCTTTTGTCGTTATAGAGTAGTAGGATCTGCTTGACAAAAATCCATATGCATGCTCGGACCGTATGTCGCTGGTATTTTTTATCCCGATGCTTTCGAAATACTTAAATACTTTTCTCGCAGTAAATTCCTTGCCCTTTAAGGTTGTATCCTTAAGTCCTCTTTCTGTTTCATGTGCAATGTAGCCATCTAAAACACCCTCAAAATATTCAAGTCTCATGTCTTTTGAAAGTCGTTTTTTCTGGCGGATTTCACCGTACAATTGAAATTCGTACAACATCCATATGTGACGCTGGAGATAATTCTCAGCCATTGTCAGATTTTCAAAATCAACCCACTTATGCTTGTGATGTTCTAACAGAAACTGCTTTCCAAGATCAAGTGAAAAATAATCAATCTCCTTCTTTCTGCAGTACTTGATAAAGGCTTTATAATAAGCCAAGTATCTTTCCCGGGTACTTTCTTTGTAGCCAATGAGCTTAAGGTGATCCATCAGCCCATTTACTAATTCTTCAATAGTTACCTCGTGTTGCTCCATATAGGAACCCCCTTTCTGTGATTTGTAAGAGGTATTCTATATGGAATATTATGTTGAGTAAACAGAAAGAAAATCATAGGTTTTATTAATGATTTCAGATAGTTACTCTGCATAATATTTAACTTCGCATTAGACTGTTTATGTGGTTATCCACATAAGCAGTCAATCAGAATGTAATCGTACCCATCCTTTACCCTGTCAACATAGGAGCGGAGCATGATCTCCCGGCTCATCACGTTCACAAGGGAAACCTCCAAGCCGGAAAGCTCAATGTTCCCCGGCATCAGGTCAATGCCTTCCTCATGCTTTAAGATACCGTAACCCGCTTCCATTTCTTCATCGTTAATTACCTTTTCCAGTACATTCGCAAGGGTGACTTCCAGCTTGTCCGGCTCCGTAAAGCCTAAACTTGCGGTCAAGCTACCTTGTGCGTCTTATACCGAAAAAATAGTTATTCCGAAGTTTTAATACAAGTATGATTTTTTGAAGGTTTATCCCCAAAGTTTCGGCATAATAAGGTATCCTTTTGTAAATGAAAAAATCAGTAGAAAGGAGATTTTTATTATGTCACATAATACCAAGCCACTTGTCAGCGACCTGATTGATAAGGCATGGCAATGTATCATTTCATTGGGGAGAGCTAAGAAAACAACTTACATGTATAAATGTTATGGCATCTCTCCGGTAACATCTTATTTTTCGGCCCATTCAGTATCAGTTTATTCTGAGGATGAGGGGAATAACTGTATCTGGCACTACTTCCGCCTTTATCAGGATGGCGTGATCAACAGCACAAAGTACCGGTACACCAGGAAAACGATCATAATTATGACCAGTATCATGAATACAGGAAGCTATGTATGGTCCTATGAGTCTTCCATACTTACAGCTTCTCTGCCAGAGGGCCTTAATCGGATTCTGGTGGATTATCTGAATCACAGGCTTGCGCAAGGCTGCAGAACCACTACACTGAGGGGAATCAAGCCCAAGATCAAACATTTCCTTCTTTATGTCGCAAGTCTTGGATTTGATGATCTGAAAGGTCTGGAAATTTCAGATTTAAACAGTTATCTGCCTGTCCTTGCTGACAGTTATGGAAATATTGGGGATTCCCTTTCCCTGCTCAGGTCTTTCGGTGCTTATCTGTCTGAAAATTCACTCTGTAGCCTTAACCTTGAAACTATCTTTACAATTAAAGTGCCTAACCGTAAAAAAATACATTCCGGTTTTGATAAAGACGAAGTAACGGCCATCCTGAACGCTCCGGCCAGAAACACAGCATTAGGAAAAAGAGATTATGCAATTATAATGCTTGCGGCCCATACCGGTCTCCGGGGCGTGGATGTCCTAACACTGAGGTTTTCGGACATTGACTGGCGGTTAAGGGAGATACGCCTGATCCAGAGCAAAACTTCCAAACCAGTCATGCTTCCTGTCCCTGTCGCAGTCCTCAACGCCGTTGCCGAATACATTCTGGAAGCCAGGCCGGAAAACACCGCAACGGATATCACTTTCCTCCGCAGCAGGCCTCCATATGACCCCCTGAAAACATGGTCTGCCCATTCAATTATCAAGCACAATGCAGCAAAAGCAGGCATCGTATGGCAGGCGGACGAGCGGAAGGGCTTCCATACCATGAGAAGGACATTGGCAAACCGGATGCTGGCATCTGATGTCCCCATTGATACCATCAAAGAAGTTCTCGGACACAGCAACCCCGATTCCACAAAGCCATATATCAGCGTTGAATTGTCCGGCTTAAAAGAATGTCCCCTGACGTTGGAGTCCATTCCGCTGGGAAGGGAGGAACTGAGATGAATCCAACCTTTCACTGTGCTTTTGGCCAATATATTTCCGATTTCATCCAAGAAAAACACACGCTTGGTTTCCCTTACATAGAAAGCGAACGAATCCTCCGCTGCTTTGATAAATTCTGTACGGATAACTTCCCTGCCGAACCTACTTTGTCCGCAGAAATCGGGAACGCATGGGCTGTCATAAAACCGACAGAAAAATCCGCGAGTTTCCAGAACCGGCTTGGGCCGGTGCGTGAGCTTGCAAAATATATGAACCGCATGGGTAAAACTGCTTATGTAATTCCTCCGGAATTATCACCGAAAACAGACCCACCATACCAGCCGCATATTTTTACAGAAGAAGAACTGAAAGCTTTTTTCCATGAGGCAGACTCATATCCCGTAAACCCGCGCTCCCGGATCAGGCATCTACAGATTCCTGTGTATTTCAGGCTTCTGTTCTGCTGCGGCCTCCGTCCCCAGGAAGCCAGGCTGATAAAACTTGAAAACCTCAGTCTCCAGGCAAAAACCCTGATCATACCAGAATCCAAAGGGCACAGGGACAGGATGGTTGTCATTCCGGAGGAACTGGTCAGGATTTTGGAAAAATACTACCCTTTTTTGAAAAACGAATTCCCCCAAAGCGAGTACCTGTTCCCCTGCCAGCGGTTTGGCGGCGCTGCTTACACGGCAAGCTGGGTACGGAAATCGTTCCACGAATGCTGGGGAAATGGCCATTTCGAGCTTGTGGCCGGCAACAGCCCAAGGCCTTATGACTTCCGGCACACATTTGCCACATACCGTATATACAAATGGATGAAACAGGGCACGGATCTAAGGAGCATGCTCCCGTATCTGAGCGCATACATGGGACATTCCTGTATTTCACACACGGCGTACTATATCCACCTTGTACCGGAATTCTTTTCTGAAATGTCCGGCATGGATATGAATCTGTATGCATCACTTATCCCGGAGGTGCCGCATGAATAAGGAAACAGTCGAACTGACAAAAAGGCTCCGTGATTTCTTTCAGATATACCTGCCGAAGCAAAAATGTTACAGTGAGAACACAGTTACATCCTATAAATATGCTTTCAATCTATTTTTTGATTTCCTAAACAGCAGAAAAGGTATAGGCATGACAAAAATAACAATGGACTGTTTCAGTGGTGAATCTGTTTCTGAATTCATGGAATGGCTGTCCAGGGAGCGGAACAACAGCGCATCCACCTGCAACCAGAGGCTGATGGCTTTACGGTCGTTCGCCAAATATAATGGGACAAAAGATTTTTCCCAGTTCTCACTTTATGCGGAAATGAAATCAATCCCCACAAAGAAAGGCAGGCCTAAAACAGTTGAGTTTTTGAGCGAATCCGCACTTGAAATACTATTAAAGCAGCCTAATGCCAAAAAAATCTCTGAAATGCGCAACCAGTTTTTTATGATCCTGATGTACGATACCGCAGCCAGATGTCAGGAAATGCTTGACATACGCATAAAGGATATCTGTTTTAATGAGAAAACACCCTATTTATATCTGACCGGCAAAGGCAGTAAAACCAGGTCAGTGCCTATGATGGATGCTACTTACCGGCACCTTTTGAAATACCTGGAGAAGTTTCACCCTGACTACAAAAAGAATACTGATGAATTTTTATTTTATATCACCACGCACGGCATACGCCACCAGATGTCGCAGGACACGGTAGAGGTGTTTATGAAAAGATACGGGAAAACGGCAAAGCTTATCTGCCCGGATCTGCCGGATAAAGTACACCCGCACCAGCTCCGGCATACACGCGCAATCCATCTGTATCGGAGCGGAATGCCATTGAGCATACTGAGCGAATTTTTGGGGCACTGCTCAGAGGAAACTACACGCATTTATGCATATGCCGACACCGAAATGAAACGGGAAGCAATCAATAAGGCAACTGCAGATATAGCCGTGCCTGAAGAAAAACCAATCTGGGACGAAACAGACGAGGAAACATTTCGTAAGCTGGCCGGCTTGAGATAACCTAAACATTTAGTTATTCCGATGTTTTTCATAAAATCACTGTATTTTCTATGAAAGCTTAGAAACTTCGGAATAACTATTTTTTCGGTATAAGATTCGTTATGCCGAATTCGGCATAATGCATCCGCATCTATTACTAAAACTTTCTTTCCCTGCTTTGCCAGCCCAATCCCCAGGCTGCTCGTTGTTGTGGTCTTTCCCACTCCGCCTTTCTGGTTTGCGATTGCTATCACTTTACACATGGTTTTATTCCTCCGTTTAGTTAGATTTTTCTTTGATGTTGGCTTTCTGCACTTCCACATAAGCCCGGTAATACCTGTTTGTACCTTTATTCCGGTACAGCTCGGAAACTTCCGTCACAGCCACTTTGGGCTGTCTTTGCAGGATCTTCTCGAACCACTTAATATCATTCTTCGTTCCCATCAGTCGAATTTTCAGCACGTTTCCTCTCCATTTCTGCAAGGATTTCTTCTATAGACCGCTGTTTCTGGCAGTATTCTGGATAACGGAGCTTAATGCCCTGCCAGAAGTACATCGCATAGCCACAGCAGAAAATATCACTCACCGAATACTCCTGGCACTCTCTTATCTGCTCATCCTTGCGCTTATAATCGTCAACACTTGGTGTTCCGTCCGTATAAAGGTTAAAGGCAAGCCTCACCACACGGACACTGCCGCTTGTCTGCCAGCCCTGGTGCAGGCACTCCGGCTTGATGAATCCGGACTTCATATCGTAAATCTGGCTGAAATGGTTCCTTGTACCCTCTGAAATACCGAGAATGTAGATCAAAGCCTTGTGATAGCAGTCCTGATACCTCGCCTGTTCCAATTTCTCATAATAAAACTTCTCATGTTCCTCATTTGCAAAAACCATGTGTGTGTTGTTGGCGCTCTGCGCCCCTGCTCTTAACGCTGTGTTGTTCATGTGTGAACCTCCTTTGATTATTTTATTTGTATATATAAAAAGGACTCTATCCTTTGTTTGGGATAGAATCCTTTGAAAAAACCACGAAAAAAGGGGAAAACTCTTAAATGAATTTTCCCCTAATCGTCAAAGATAGATTTTACAAACGAAATCCTCAAAGCGGTTCGCCTTTGTGTACTCCGGACGATGTGCCATAAAATCATTCACATCGGCTCTGGTTATCAGATATTCCGTAAAGTACATATATTTGTAATCTACTTTCCTACATTGTTTATCGCCGCCTGTGCCGCCGCCAACCGAGCAATCGGTACGCGGAACGGTGAGCAGGACACGTAGTTTAATCCAACCTTATGGCAGAACTCTACGGAAGAAGGATCTCCTCCATGTTCGCCGCAGATGCCCAGTTTCAAATCCGGTCTTGTAGACCTTCCTTTTTCTGCTGCCATCTTCACAAGCTGTCCAACACCATTTTGATCTAATTTTGCAAACGGATCGGACTCATATATTTTGCTCTTATAGTAAGATGCTAAGAACTTGCCTGCATCGTCGCGGGAGAAGCCGAATGTCATCTGTGTCAAATCGTTAGTGCCAAAGGAGAAAAATTCCGCTTCTTCAGCCACTTCGTCTGCCAGCAATGCTGCCCTCGGTATTTCAATCATCGTACCTACATGGTAAACGATATCCGAACCTTTCTCTTTCTTTACAGCTTCTGCCGTCTCTACAACGACTGCCTTCACGTATTTCAATTCCTTCTTGTCGCCTACCAAAGGAATCATGATTTCAGGCTCTACATTATAGCCTTTTTCAGCCTTCACTTCAATAGCAGCTTCCATAACCGCCCGAGTCTGCATCCTTGCAATTTCCGGATACGTAACAGATAAACGGCAGCCCCTGTGGCCCATCATCGGGTTAAATTCATGCAATGTATCGCAGGTTGCCTTTACTTCTTCTACGGTCAGGTTCATATCCCTTGCCAAATCTTCAATATCCTTTTCCTCTGTAGGAACAAACTCATGAAGCGGAGGGTCAAGGAAACGGATGGTAACTGGCCTGCCTTCCATAACTTCATAGATTTCCTTAAAGTCGCCCTTCTGGAAAGGAATCAATTCCGACAATGCCGCTTCTCTTGCTTCTACGGTAGAGGAAAGAATCATTTTACGGATTTTAGGAATCCTTTCCGGCTCAAAGAACATATGCTCTGTACGGCAAAGCCCGATACCTTCCGCACCTAGCTTCACTGCATTTGCAGCATCTGTCGGAGTATCCGCATTCGTACGTACCTTTAATGTACGGAACTCATCCGCCCAAGCCATAATCCTCTTGAAGTTGCCGGTAATCCCTGCTTCTACTGTCTTAATATCGCCTTTATAAATTTTGCCGGTGGAACCATCCAGAGAAATATAGTCCCCTTCTTTAAAATGATATCCGCCCAATTCAAACGTCTTTGCCGCTTCATCAATAACAATATCGCCGCATCCGGATACACAGCATGTCCCCATCCCACGGGCAACAACTGCCGCATGGCTTGTCATACCGCCCCTGACTGTCAGGATACCTTCTGCCGCATGCATCCCTTCGATGTCTTCCGGGGATGTTTCCAAACGTACCAAAATGACTCTCTCGTCTCTTTCATGCGCCAATACTGCATCTTCTGCATTGAAATATACCTTTCCTGCAGCTGCACCAGGTGATGCCGGAAGAGCCTGTCCAATCACTTCGCCTCTCTTCAATGCATCTTCGTCAAAGTTCGGGTGAAGCAGCTGATCTAAGGATTTCGCTTCAATCCTGCATACCGCTTCTTTCGGAGTAATCACTCCTTCATCCACCAAATCACAGGCAATCTGAAGAGCTGCCCCTGCCGTACGCTTTCCGTTACGTGTCTGCAAGAAAAACAGTTTTCCGTCTTCAATGGTAAATTCCATATCCTGCATATCACGATAATGTGCTTCCAGTTTATTTGCAATATCAATAAACTGTCCATAGCATTCCGGTAAATCTTCCTGTAATTTAGTAATCGGTTGAGGAGTACGGATTCCTGCAACAACGTCTTCACCTTGTGCATTGATAAGATATTCACCGTAAATCCCTTTTGCCCCTGTGGAAGGGTTCCTTGTAAATGCAACACCGGTTCCCGATGTATTGCCCATATTGCCGAATACCATTGCCTGAACATTGACCGCGGTTCCCCAATCCCCAGGAATGTCATTCATCCTACGGTATACGATAGCCCTGTCATTATCCCAGGAACGGAATACTGCCTTAACTGCTTCCATCAACTGCACTTTCGGTTCCTGAGGGAAATCGCTCCCCATTTTGTCTTTATAAATCTGTTTAAACTTCTTAATAACTTCCTGCAAGTCCTCTGCCGTCAGCTCCGTATCGAAGTTTACTCCCTTGCTGTCCTTAATATCATCCAAAATCCTTTCAAAATATGATTTTGGTATCTCCATAACCACATCGGAAAACATTTGGATAAATCTGCGGTAGGAATCATAAGCAAACCTTGGATTGCCCGTCTTCTTTGCAAAACCTTCCACAGCCACATCCGTAAGCCCCAGGTTCAGGATAGTATCCATCATCCCCGGCATAGATGCCCTTGCACCCGAACGCACGGAAACTAAAAGCGGGTTTTCCGTATCGCCAAATTTCTTCCCTTGTTTCTTTTCCAGCCCTTCCAATGCATCAAAAATCTGAGCTTCAATTTCTTCCGAAATCTTCTTGCCCTGATTATAGTAATCCGTACATGCCTCTGTTGTTACCGTAAATCCCTGCGGTATCGGCAGCCCCAGCCTTGTCATCTCTGCCAGGTTTGCACCCTTCCCCCCTAAAAGGTTCCTCATGTCTGCACTGCCTTCTTCAAATAAGTACACCCATTTTGCCATTCTATGCCCTCTCCTTACATAATATTTTCCAACAGGATTCCTGCCGCAGCTATGCCGTAAGGCCAAACCACAGCTTATCCCGTTGAGGATATTTCATTATACCACATTATTGCTGCTTTGTACTCCTAAATGCAAAAATTTTTCCAATTTCATGGGGAATTGGATATAAGTTCCAAATCTCTCTTTTTCAGTCTGTTTAAAAGGCAGAAGCCTTTGACATACCTCCTTTAGAGACCGTAAACCATTCCTTTAACAACTCGCTTTCCCCTCCCTTTAAAGGAATCCTGTAAAAGTAATCATTATTCCCTGTTTCCTCATCCGTTTCCGCAATCGCTTCATAATATAGATAACCGTCCTCGGGAATAAAATGCATAATACCCCAATACTCCCCTTCCTGCAGGCTGCCAAGCTTCCTCCTGCTGCCGTCATCCAAAGAAACCGCAACGATATCGCCGTCCAATACCGTATAAATCTCCCCTTGATGTAATAAAAGAGAATAATTGGACGAACCCTTAAAATCGACAGGAAGCTCCCTTTCCATTTTCCCCGTATCCCCGTTCCTTATCTGCAAGCGGTATGTATATGTGCGGTAATCATAGCCGTCCGGCTTATGTATCAAAGTAAAGCAATACAATTTGCCGCTTTCAAAAAATATGCTGTCTATATATCCTTCCTCATCCACTTCCGCATAAGATGCCACCGTTTCATCCCTGCCGCTTTCCATGTGGACACGGCCTACTATATTCCCCTTTTCTTCATCCGTTCCTTTATAATACATATAATTCCCATCGTAACCAAGGATATCATCCACACGGCCGGATTGGATTTCTCCCCGCTCTTTTGTCTCCACATCGACATAAGCATACCGCATATGGTAATTTTCGTCATACCCATAACCGTAAAAAAGTTTATCCCCCACAAGCTTTTCATGCCCGGCGCCTGCTAAGAAAACATCATCCGCAAGCACTTCCGGATTGCCCCCGTCTTTGTCGGAACGTTTGATTTCCAGCAACTCATCCGTCAGGCTGTCATATGCTTCCTGCACTTTCTCCACATAATATACCTTATCTTCCCATATGGTAAAAATGCTGCTTTTCTGCACAATGGCTTCTCCATAAGGCGCATTCGCCCCGGCATATACTTTCCCCTCATATGCGCACATATTGGAAAAGCCCCTGATTGGGCGGTATACTGGTTCCGGCAGCCGGCTCCCCTTCAAAAAGAATATGCCTGCTGCCGCAAGGATAAGAGCCGCCGCCCCAATTATTTGGATTTTCCCTTTGCCCGTCTTTCCCTTTGTCTTTTTCTCCATTTTTTGCTCCATTCGCCACCCTGTACAACATCAGGCAACATGCCCGAAATACCAATACCCTGTTCTCTAGTCCTTACACCACTTAACTCATTGCTTCCGGAAACCAAAACAACTTTCTGTCTTTGCCTCTCTTAGCAGATTTTTGCTATACTGCCTTTATCTCTCTCCCCGCAACCATGCCGCATTTGCCCACTTTCCCGCACCTACCTCATTCAACCCGCAACCATCGCCTACCGGATAAAATTCGTTTTTATCGGTTCTTCCGCTTCCGGCGGCATAATCCCGGCGTCTTTCCCCGCCTGGATACATTTCAGCATCCATGCCATATTCCTGCCGAGCGTGCGCATAATCTGCATCCCTTCCAAATCCTGCCTTACCTCGTCCGGTGTATTCCCATGCACCATCGTCCAATATTTGGAGGATACGATTGGCATATTCCTAATGGAAAAATATTTATTGATTTCATCAATGCTTGCCGTCGTTCCTGCCCTTCTTGCGGAAACCACCGCCGCCGCCGGCTTGTAGCCAAAACACTTCCCTGCATAAAACATACGGTCAAGCAGCGCAATCAAGGCACCGTTAGCCGAAGCAAAATACACAGGGGAACCGATAACGTAAGCATCCGCCTTTTCCGCTTTGTCAATGGCACGGTTTACTGCATCGTCATCGAATACACAACGGTGATTGTTCCGGGCGCACCCGCCGCATCCGATACATCCTCTCACCGGTTGTTTCCCAATATGGAAAATTTCCGTTTCTATCCCTTCTGCTTCCAGCACATTGGCCACCTCAGTCAATGCCGTATAAGTACATCCTTTTTCATTGGGGCTTCCATTTATCAGCAATACTTTCATATTTTCCCTCATTTCTGCGCGGCTTTGCTGCATAAAGCCAATTTGGCTTTCCAGTTTGCGAATGCCGCACAGACACAAACTTGCGTTTAAACGTTTTCGACAACTTTTCGTTATTTCATTACCCTATATCCACCGTATACTCCGCCGCAAATCTTTTTCCCGGCTCTACTTTGTTCCCCCATTTCCGCTCTTCCCATGTTCCGGCAAAATCCGATGAATCGCTCGTGCCATACCAAGGCTCTATGCAGATAAAAGGGGCATTTTTCCCTGCCGGGGTCCACACCGCCACTACCGGCATGGCAAATTCTACCCGGATATAAGGTTTCTTTTCCGGAGTCAGCAGGGCAATGCTATGTATCTGCCCATTCTCCATTATCATTGCATCTTCGCAGAACAGCTCTTCCCTAACCGGAAGCATCCCCCCTTCCGTTTTATAAACAACTTTCCTTTCGCTAATCAGGCCATTTTCATCCAGCCTTGTACATTGAATAGTCTCATTCCCGTCAAAGTCAAGGTAATAGCCGCTTCTGTCTTCCCCGGAATTGAACGGGCACCGGAAGGCCGGATGTCCGCCGATGGAAAAATAAACCGGCTCATCGGAAGGGTTTTCCACCCTCCAAAGCACCTTTACCCGCATCCCCTCCAAACGGTATCCGACCTCCAGACGGAAACCAAAGGGATAGATTTTCCTGGTTTCTTCATCCGCCTCCAACGCAAGCCACATCTCTGCCGATACTTGTGAAACCAGTTTAAACTCTTTATCCCGTGCAAACCCATGCCTTCCCATAGCATATGCTTTGCCGCCAAAGCAGTATTCATTCCCCTTAAGCGTTCCAACCAACGGAAACAGTAAAGGGGATACCTTTCCCCAATATTCCGGATTGCCGCTCCACATATATTCTTCCCCCGTATCTATTCTACGCAAAGACCTCATTTCTGCCCCACGGCTGTCTACCGACACTGTTATTTTCCCGTTACTGATTTCATAAACCGCCATTTTTCCATCCTCTTTTCTTCATCTTTTGTTCCGTTCCCCCAAAGTAATCCCCTTAATCATCCACTCTGGCCTCCACATCCAAAGCCTCCATTGTTTCTTTTATCTCCCTCGCCGTTTTCGACACCCGGGAAATGATCCAAATATCAGACACCCCATCATAAATAAGGAAAACCCCTATCAGGACAACCACTGTGCTTACCGCCTCAAACGGATTGCATATCAGCAATATTCCAAGCCCTACCGTCAGCGCCCCAAGTAGCAATGCCACCCACCATTTGCTGTACTTATTCCGGAACAGCTCCAATGCCTGAAGCAGATTATGCACGCCATGCACTGCCACCACCACACCGATAACCACCGGGATAATTTTTATCAAAACGTCAGGATTGAATATAACCCATCCTCCCAAAACGGTTAAGATAATCCCAGCTAAAAGGTTAATCTGTGAAAGCAGGCTTCCATCCCTTTGGGCAAAAAACGTAATTAAATTCACAATCCCGCTTAACGCCAGCACGGCACCCAGGCCAATACATACGATTTTTGAGGACACATCCGGCCAAACAACCAACGTCGCCCCGAATAAAATACAAAAGACTGCAGACAAAATGTAATTAACTTTTAACTCTTTAAAAAACTGATACATCAATACCATCTCCTCTATTTATATTTCATATTATATTTCATACCATACTGCCATCGGCAATGTGGGGGTAAGCTTCCCCCTCCCCATCTTTCCAGTTCCTGATATCTTCCAACAGGCAGTCCACATCTTCCTGCCTTGTCGCCCAACTGGTGCAAAACCTTACCGCACTATGGCTTTCGTCTACCCTTTGCTGATAAGAAAAGCTATATTTTTCCTTCCATAGCTCTAAAACGGAATCCGGCAATATGGGAAAAAGCTGATTCGTGGTATTTTCCACCAAAAAGGGGATACCCGCTTGATGGAAAGCTTTCCTTAACTGCTCCGCCAGCCCATCCGCATAGCGGGAAATTTCCATATATAGACCATCCTCAAATAAAGCCATAAACTGCAGCCCTAAAAGCCTGCCTTTCGCCAGCATACCGCCCTTTTGCTTAATAAAATACCGGAAATCTTCTTTTAAAGAAGGGTGGGTGATGACGACAGCCTCCCCGAATAAAGCGCCGACCTTCGTTCCACCAATATAAAACACATCGCATAAACGGGCCAAATCCTGAAAGGTAAGCGTATTGTCCGAAGCCGCAAGGGCATATCCCAACCGGGCCCCATCCATAAACAAAAACAACCCGTTTTTCCTGCAAACTGCAGAAATCTCCTCCAATTCTTCTTTGCCGTATATCGTTCCAAGCTCCGTCGATTGGGAAATATATACCATCTTGGGCTGTACCGTATGTTCACGGTCCATGTCTTCCCGATGGGCCAGACAACACTCTTCCACTTGTTTTGCCGATAATTTTCCGTCTTTGGAGGGAAACGCCAATATTTTATGCCCGCAGGCTTCGATTGCCCCCGTCTCATGCACATTAATGTGCCCCGTTTCTGCCGCTATTACCCCTTGATGAGGCCGAAGCCCTGCCGATATCACGGTCAGGTTAGCCTGTGTGCCCCCAACGAGAAAATGGACATCCGCATCCTCCCTGCCGCAAATTTGCCTGATTAACCCCTTTGCCTGCATGGAATAGAAATCCATCCCGTAACCCTGCGTCTGCTCCCTGTTGGTAGCAATCAATTTTTCCAATACTTTTTCGTGTGCGCCCTCGCTGTAATCACAATTAAAACGTATCATAACGCTTCTCCTTATCCAATCCTTGTTGTTTTCATCCCTATGAGCCCGGCTTCCCCAAATATACTCCATAAAGATTAAATTGGCAAAAAACCCATCCGGCAGCGCCGCTTGACAGGCCATTTTGGCGCCCCAATCCTATAAAGCCAAACCTTACTTCATATTTTACTAAATTTCCTAAAGAACACAAGTCTTTTCTTGTCTATTCTTTACGATTGGGATATAATGAATTTCATTGACAGACAAACAGGGCAGCCATCCCCCCTTTAGAACCCAGATGTCAAAAGGATTGTCCTACAGCGCCCTTTGGCATCCGGTTCCTGACGGGAATTGGTAATATGCGATATGATAAAACGAAAATTCCAAGGAGGTATTCATCATGACAACATCTATTACAAGACAAGAAGCGCTCGCCTTATTAAAGAAATATAACAAGGAGCCTTTCCATCTGCTCCATGCTTTCACTGTAGAAGGCGTGATGCGATGGTATGCACAGGAAATGGGGTATGGGGAAGAAACCGAGTATTGGGCATTGGCCGGGTTATTGCACGATGTCGATTTTGAAGTTTATCCGGAAGAACATTGTAAAAAAGCGCCGGAACTTTTAGCCGAAATCCACGCAGGAGAAGACTTGACCCATTCTGTCTGCAGCCACGGCTATGGTATTAGCAGCGATATTGAACCAACACATCCGATGGAGAAAGTCCTTTTTGCCACCGATGAATTGACCGGGCTTATCGGCGCCGCAGTTAGGATGCGCCCTTCTAAAAGCGTAATGGATTTGGAAGTTTCCAGCCTGAAAAAGAAATTTAAGGACAAACGTTTTGCTGCCGGATGCTCCAGAGATATTATCCGGCAAGGCGCAGAACTTCTTGGATGGGAACTGGACAAGCTTTTTGAAAAAACCATAGAAGCGATGAAATCATGTGAGGCCGAAGTAGCAAGGCAAATGGAGGAGGAATAAAAAAGATGGAGGATAAGCAACAGACTCCCGAAAACACAAACCGTTTTCAATCGAGTAGAAAGGATTCATCTTCCCCTACTCGCTGCGCGCCCCGTATGCCGCATAGCGGCTTATTTCCTCTACACGGGGCTGCGCATAAACAAGAATCCTGCTTGCAGGATTCTCCGCCTGAGAGAAGGGCTTTCCTATATGGTAAAAAATCCAAGCGGATTGCCGCCTGGATATGCATCCTTTCCCTTGCCGCCCTTTATATCGCCACCTTTTTAACCGCCATCCTGGACACTCCCGGCTCCGGCAGCCTGTTCCGTACCTGCCTTGGCGCCACTATTGTCCTCCCCACCTTATTATGGATGTATCTGTGGCTCTATGGCCGGATAAAAGAAAGAGAAAAAGACATATAAAAAAGTGTCTTCGACACTTCATGAAGAACCTCCGGTTCTTCCTCAATTTATTTCCTTCTGGCGAAGGAATTTCCTATAAGGTAAAAAAGAATCCTGTTTACAGGATTCTCCGCCTGCGGCGGGTCGCGACAGCGAGGTTATCAAATCTGGAATGCCTTAAGCAGCAGCTCATCTGCCACTTAAGGCATTTCCCTTATTCCACACCGATTTTCTTCAGTTCTTCTTCTGCCTGTTCTTTATTTTTAAAATGAATGGTATAAATTCCAAATGCTTCTGCCGCCTCCAGATTTTTTTCCGTATCATCCAAAAAAACGCATTCTTCAGGCTTCAAGTCGTACCTTTCCAACAAAAGCCTGTAAATCCCCGGTTCCGGCTTGACCATCTTATCCCGGTATGAAAGGATGCCCCCGTCTACATAGTCCAAAAAGCCCAGCGCATCCTGGCAGTCCGTATATGCTTTTGCTGCAAAATTGGAAAGTACAAGCACCTGATATCCTTTTTTCTTCAATTCCTGCACCCACGGAATTGCATAATCGTATTTTATGACCATCCCATGAATGCTGCTTAACGTTTCCCTAAGCTCATTCTCAATACCCGGGTCATTTTCTATAAATAAATTCAATATTTCGTCATCCGTAAGCGCGCCTCTGTCATGCTCCTGCCAGGCCCTGCTCCCTACCGTAGCCTTCACCAGCCGCCGGTACGTCTCTTCCGGATAGCCGAACCCAAGAAAATATTCCTGCCAGGCAAAGCCGGCTAAAACATTTCCGATATCAAAAATAACCGTCCTTATCATCTTCTACCATTGCCTCCTCATGGCCTTTGTAAATCATGTCCAGCAGTTTCCTTCCCGCTGCGGACACCGGGTTTTTCCCATCTGTTACAATACAAAAATACCGTTTGGGGATAATCTTGTTAAAACGTAATGCAAAAAGCCTGCCTGATTCCAGATAATCCGCTGCAAACTCTTTCATTATACTCCCAACCCCCATATTCCGCAAGGCAAACTGCACAATCATATCGCTGGTAGCCAGTTCAAATTCCGGGTTCATCACCACATTGTTTTTTTCCAGAAAAGAGTCCATAAACTTCCGGGTACTCGTCTTTTTTTCCAAAGAAATAATCGGCAGCCTTTGAAGCTCCTGCAAATCCAGCATTTTGTTCTTATAGGATATGAATTTCCGGCCGCCGATAAAAATGTCTTCGATTTCTTTCACCCGTACCACATCCATCCCCGGAACTTTATCGAAAGGCGTACTTACCACACCGAAGTCAATCTTCCCCTCCTGCAGATAAGACAATGTTTCCGGTGTAGGGGCATTGGATACCATCACTTTTATATCCGGGTATTTCTCATGGAACTGCTCCAAATAAGGCAGTAAGAAAAAACGCAGCGTCATATCGCTGGCGCCGATACGCAGCTCCCCTAGTTCCAGATTCAACATCTGCACCAGCTTCTTTTCCCCCAGCTCAATCTGCTCATAACCTTTGGACACATACTCTGCCAACAGTTCCCCTTCCGCCGTCATCCGGACTCCCTTGGAAGTACGGATGAACAGCTTTGCCCCAATCACATTTTCCAGTTGTTTTATGGACTGGCTCACCGCCGGCTGGGAAATTGCCAAATGTTCCGCTGCCGCCGTTACGCTCTGATATTTTGCCACATAATAGAATACTTTGTAATATTCCAGATGATTTACCATAAACTTCCCCTTTCGCCCCTTTACCTTTTACGGTAAATAATATCATCCCTTCCCGGCCCATTGCTCACCATCGTAATGGGATAACCAATCTGCTTTTCGATAAATTCTATATAGTTTCTACAGTTTTCCGGCAAATCTTCATATTTCTTTATCCCCCGGATGTCACATTTCCATCCGGGAAGGGTCTTAAAGCATGGTTTCGCTTTTGCGAGTCTGGCAGTTACCGGAAAATCCGTTGTCATTTCCCCTTCAATTTCATATCCTACGCAAACCGGAATCTCGTCCAGATATCCAAGCACATCCAGCACCGTAAACGCCACATCCGTTGTGCCTTGCAGCCTGCATCCATATTTGGAAGCAACACAGTCAAACCACCCCATCCGCCGCGGCCGCCCGGTAGTCGCCCCGTACTCTCCGCCGTCTCCGCCGCGTCTTCTCAATTCCTCCGCCTCATCCCCAAAGATTTCCGATACGAAAGCCCCCGCTCCCACTGCGGAAGAATATGCTTTGCAGACGGTAATAATTTCTTTTATTTCATAAGGCGGCAGCCCTGCACCGATTGCCCCGTATGCCGCCAGTGTGGATGAAGAGGTCACCATAGGATAAATGCCGTGGTCAGGGTCTTTCAGCGTTCCTAACTGCCCTTCCAAAAGGATTGTTTTCCCTTCTTTTAGCGCTTTTTCCACAAAAGCAGACACATCGCAGACATAAGGGGCAATCATATCCCTATACCCTTCCAAAGTGGCAAGAAGCTCCTCCTCATCGATTAAGGGCTTATGGTATAAATGTTCCAGCATCACATTTTTCATTTCCGCCGCTTTCGCTACTTTTTCTTTCAACAGCCCACTGTCAAAAAGTTCACTGACCTGGAAGCCGATTTTCGCATATTTATCCGAATAAAAAGGCGCTATCCCCGATTTTGTGGAGCCAAAGGATTTCCCTCCCAGCCTTTCCTCCTCGTATTGGTCAAACAAAATGTGATAAGGCATGACAATCTGTGCCCTGTCCGACACAAGCAGCTTCGGCATAGGTACCCCTTTGTCTGTCAGCGATTTTACCTCCTGTATCAAAACCGGAATATTCAAGGCAACCCCATTGCCGATAATGCTTGTGGTATGCCCATAAAAAACCCCGGAAGGCAGTGTATGAAGGGCAAATTTCCCATAGCCATTTACAATGGTATGACCCGCATTCGCTCCGCCCTGAAAACGGATAATAATATCCGCCTCCTTCGACAGCATATCCGTAATCTTCCCTTTTCCTTCATCGCCCCAGTTGGCGCCTACTACTGCTTTAACCATAATATAATC
>Ga0224748_10005_pt1 | contig 39292 bp, 77 predicted proteins | sample LIM_F_Water_Neg_FD_182074 | JGI IMG/M metagenome (GOLD analysis project Ga0224748, IMG submission 182074) | Enriched cells from gastrointestinal tract of the lab mouse from Pacific Northwest National Laboratory (PNNL), Richland, Washington... | ecosystem: Host-associated > Mammals > Digestive...
TGCAATTATCTATTGACATAATAATCAAAATATGGTATTATATAATTGTCAAGAGGGAAGCCGAAAGGGAGTGCGGTGAGTAGGCCGCCCAAACAAAAAAAAGAATACTTGCAAGGAGCCGGAACCCCTTGTAAAATTGTCCGGCAGATATCGCAAGATACTAAGAGCTTGCGAGGTGAAAAGCCGACAGAAACCCGGAAAGGAGGGATAAGATGAGAGAATGGGCGAAAGCGCACGGCTTCGAACAGCTTTGGGATGAATATCTCGAAGCTTGCGACGAGATCGCGGAGCAGTGCGAAGCGGAAGGCTATCCTTCCCACGGCTCTAACTATGAGCTGAGGGTAGCGAACCTGCAGGAGTCCTATCCCGAGTTTTTCGGGGAGGATGACGAGTAGGAGCCATCCGTCGACTTTCAAGGGGCTTATAAAGCCGCCGTTAACCCGGAAGACCGAAGAATAGTAGGCGTAATAAAAAAGGCCGTACGGCCAAAAAGGAGGTAAAGTGTGTTTAATATAATTGTTTTAAAAAAAGGTTGTGCAAAATTAGCAGAAAGTGAATATAGAACATTTCAGAAAGGTGATACCATTTTTGGAGATAATAGTGATCCGGAAGAAATTCAAAGATGGGTTATCGAAGACGAGGAAGAAGCGAGAAAGGAGCTTGAAAAAAGAAGATGCTCATACAACGGTGGTTATGTGTGGGATATTGAAGAATACGCGCTGGAGTATTGCGAATGCGACGAGAGCGGCGAATTTATTCAAGGCTCCGATTATGAGCTTGCGAAAGAAGAATAATAATGCCGCATATGCAAGCGAGAAGCGAGGAGGCATCCTGTAAAGGGCGCCTTTTTTGTGCGGTTTTTATATAACATTTATGAGTATGTTCGAATACTGTAAGCAAGCTGTTTTGTTTGAATTAGGCAGAGCAGACGGAACGCATTCCGGTATTTCTGGAGAGAAAGAAAAGCCATATCTTAACAGATCGTAAACCGCCCAAATAAGCCACAAAAAAGAAGAATGCAAGGAAATCACCAAGGAGACAGTAAAAGCCGTAAATAAGGCAAATATAGAGCCGATTGATATTTATTCCTTACAAGCAGAATTGGAGGCGAAGAGGGAAGAAATTAAAACAAATCAGTAACTGCAAGAGAAAAGCAGAAAAGAAAGAACCAAAGAAAAGAACAAAAGAGAAAGTGTATATTATTAATTTAATATAATTATGCAGTATATTATTTATATATTAATATATATAGATTATTTAAAGAAAAAGAGAGATATAAATATCTCTCCAAAAAGAAAGATGAAAACAAGGCTTGACAATCCCGCTTATATGGCTGTATGATAAATCCATGAATTGAATGAACGTAAGGCATTGCTAAACTGTAGCGCACAAATGTAAGAGTAAGACGTTGCACTTTAAGCCCGGCGCGTGAGTACCGCATCCAGCGGACAACCGCGGGAGCGCCGGAATTGCTCACGATAGCACCGCAACGGATAGAAACCCCTCAGCCGGAGGGGAAACCGAGTGACGGAATGCACTGAGACGCCGACACTGTAGATATATTTAATTATATATCTTAGTGTTTGCGTCTCTTTTTTGTTATATTTTACTGGATAATACAGGAGGTTGAACGGATGCAGACTGTAGGACAAGAGAAGAAAGTAGAAGTATTTGAGAATGATATAGACATATATTTGCAGATGTTCTGCGAGGAATGCAACCCACCTATTGAGGACATGACCAAGGAGCGGCAGAGTAGGTGGAACGCCGCTTTAATATATATACAACAACGTGTGTTCCCGGATGCAAGTATATTAAAACTAAACAGCCCATTAGAGGGATATAATAATAATAAATATAATAATAAACATAGCAATATTAATCTTAGTAATTGTAATGCCTATGATATAAGCAAGGTTAATAAGGTGTGTGATTATTATATATATCTATGCTATAAGTACGATAAAGAGATTAGCATAACAGGGTTTTGTAAATTAACAGGTATTAATCCAGATACAATACATGATTGGGGTAATGGGATAAATAAACTAAGCACTTCGGGATGTGATATTTACAAAAAATTATCATCAGAACGAGAAGAAAGTCTCACCGCTAAACTGGTGAGCAACAGTAATCCAGTGGCCATAATAGCGATCCTCAATAAACACTTTGGATACAATATGCCCGGCGTAAAGGAGCAGAGGCAGGAGCGACAGCTTGCAAGCCGGGAGGAATTAGGGCTAGAAGCACCGAAAGAGCGACCTGCATTGCCTGGAACGAGCGGAAACGATTGATATATTTTAATATTTTGCGAGGTTAGAAAAATTAGATTAATATATATCATTGACATTGATTTGTGTTAATTAAAATATTGGAGTTTTATACTACAAATTGTGTTTTGTCGTATAGATGCTAATGTTCGGAACTATTGTTCTATTTTGCGAAAACAGGGTGGTAGGGGTTAACATAGAACATATGTTCGACCAACCTAAGCTATGCAAGTATCCAACATTATTTCTTACCGTCCCACACAAAGAGAGGATTTTATGAGAACTACATCAGACCCAAAAACAGAGAAGGTAAAACTGAGAATCAACGAGGATATGAAAAAGCATATAGAGAAATATTCGGGATTATCAGGCACAACGCTTTCTGAGTATATCAGAGATTTAATCTCAAAAGATATGAGAGATAAATCAAAGCAATAGAGGGTTTTCTAAATTTTTCAAAAAAAATAAAAAAGAATAGAATTTATGAATGACGAGAAAATTTTCGACTTGTTTTGCGAAAAACTTGGAATTATTGGAACGCAAAAGGAAATTTTAATGAGTTTTAAGGAACTTCAAGAGAAGAATCAAGAAAAAGAAGAGACGAGAGAGAATCCGAGAATGTGCGAAGATAATTCAAGAGGGGCAAATACATCAGAACTGTATTTTGATGAATTTATCCGAGAGAATATAGGTAAAGAATATATGATTACAAGAGTTAAAGGAACAAAACATGGATATGACATTTCCAATGCCACGAACGAAGAATTTCAAGACCTATGTAAGAATTATCCCGAAAAGCTACGTTGCCTTATCTGCAACAGCAATATGAGGAAGAATTTCAGAATCGGCTTGCTTGGTTCGGATATTATCACAATCAATAACCGGGTACATGACGGCGTGGTGTTTATCAATCATTTCTTCTAGGAGGAACACATGAAAGAAAGTGAAAAGCAAAGACTTTTATCGAACATCGTAAATGAATTGGTTAATATCGAACCGCAGAAAGTCGCAGAGGTTAAATGCTCTGATGGCGCGTTGAGAAACCGACCATTGATTGATATTGCAGTGGCGGTTGAGATTGTGAATAGTTTTCGGGGAGAGGGGGTTTGAATGATATGTTGAAGCACAAAATACATCTTATACTGTGTCTGATTATGGGAGGATTTTGTTCAGCGTGGTGCGGAACTATGATTAAATTCGCTTTTAACAATTTTTCATTTTGGATGTTCACTCTGCTTGCTGTATATGAATTTGCTTTTTGGAAATCTTGTGTCGGGATTGCCGATTGCGTTTTTAAGATTTCTAAAGAAAAGATGAAAATGGAGGATTCTGAAAATGCCGACGAAAGGTTATGAAAAGAGCGAGCTTTTACTTGGAATTGCGGGCGATAACGGAGTGATTCGAGAATTAGGGAAATTATCAGATGTTCCGGCAATTGTTTATCCTGCGGAACCAGAAAGAGAATATGTGAGCGGATATGTCAATGCATCCGGTCAAGAGTTCGCTGTGGATGTATCCGAAATTATTCCAGTCGATGAAACGACAAGGTCGGATTTATTTCTTGCTCTTGCTTGCAGATTGGATATCAACAAGGTTAAGCGGAATAACTGGCGCAAACTTCATAATATGCCAATGAAACGGAGGGTAAATCATGGGTGCAGGAAACGAAACAATTTTTGATATCAAAGAAAACAATTCAGATTTACAAACCGCCTGCCGGGTTATCAGAGACGAACTTTTGAAGCATGAGGATTTCTATAAGGCGTTTGTGTCAAGCGTTCAGTCTGCAATCCGTGAAGTGCCGGAGGAGTGTTGGTCTATCGAATTGTCAGAGAAGATTGTCAAGAGGATAAGTGGGGAGGAATAGAGAATGGCTACTTTTAAACTGTTTGGCGAAGATTTGATGGAGGAAGAGTTTACAGAGCCTTGCATGAACTGTTTTGCAAGTGTGACATATAAACGAAAAGAAACGGGACCAAGTCCGAACGTTACCAGAAAATGTTCTCTTATATGTCCGAATTGCGGAAAAGAAATGTTTGTGAATTATTGCAACAAGAAACTTTGTTAGGAGTGTATAAAAATGGACGAAAAGAAAGTTTGCGGCACATGCAAGTATCATCAATTCGAGAGTGTAGATGAGGGATTTGTATGCGTCAATGACGAAAGTGAATATTTGAGCGATTGGACGGAGTTTAACCATAAATGCGATTCATGGGAGGAGAGAGATGGAGAGGATTAATCACCCATCACATTATACTTGCAGAGAACATGAATGTATCGAAGAAATGATTTCAGTATTTGGTGCACAGGCAGTTATAGACTTCTGCAAATGCAATGCTTGGAAATATCGCTACAGAGTAGGAAACAAAGGAAATTATGATGAGGATATGAAGAAATCGGATTGGTACATAAGCAAGATGATGGAGTTGCAGGAGAATTTTGATTCACAAAATATGGGGCAATGACATGAAATCAAAGACCCGACCGCCGCCTGAATGAATTACTATGTTTGCTTGACTAAAAAAATAATGTATCACGGACAGCGCAGGAGATTGCACCTTGCCTGCGCTGCAAAGGAGAAGCAATGAGGATATTCAATCAGCAAAGAAACAGGTCTATAAATTTTGATAACGTAGATATTTTTGTTGAAGATAAACAGATTTTTGCGTTTGGAACCAGAAAAATAATTTTAGGAGCTTACGAAACCGAAGAACGTGCGTCTGAGGTGTTCGAGGAAATACATATGGCATATAGCGGGCATGTAGAAGTTTTTGGAAAAGATGATAGTTTTGGAGATGTAGCAATTTATTGTATGCCAATTTCTTAACTTTCGATATGGCCTTCATTTCTTGAAGACCTCCACCCACTAGCAAAGAGCTGTTAAGAGACGGTCATGCGTCTCGGTGGGTTTTGAACCGTATTTAGGTCTTACGAGTGAAATGGTTGACGAATCAGCCTAATGCGGCTCAATCGGTGAAAATCCGTCCATGCACCCTCTGATATAACAATCTTATTCTCCGGCATTGCGGAGTTGGTTGTGGAGCGGTACAGAATGAGGAAACTCAATGCGGAATCCCCAAAAGACATGGTAAATATTTTGCCTATCTGCCAAGTGCAGAAAAGGTTCAGGCCGTTTGGCTATGGCGATCGAATATAAACCGTAGTCAATGATTTGTTGGATAGTGGCGAAATTGGTAAACGCAGGATCTGTCGAGTAGCGAAAGTGGCCAGCGCCGGAGTGGTAATCCGGAGTATGCGGGATTAGCCTCCCGCCTCGGCAGTTTAAATGCTGGCTCCGGCAAAAAGGAGTCTACAGGTTCAAGTCCTGTCTATCCAACAATGAAGTGCAAGGCAGACAGCACTATAAAAACGTGGAACAATACTGACTTTGGGGTGTTTGCTTGAAAGATAAAACCGAAGTATAGGCAGTGACCAAATGGTAAGGTACGCCGCAATGCGGTGGTCGCCCGTGAGGGCGTGTGGGTTCAAATCCCGTCTGTCTATTAATCCCAATATTAACGCATGGTTATACCGGTCAATGCCATGTGAGACCCCAAAGAGGTAGTCCCTCAACTGTGAATGATACAGTGTGAAACCACCAACATTCTGGGTCGCTCCCAGAGAATTTCGGCCATGGTACGCGAGCCGGGGAGGTAGGGGGAAGGGAATATGTCAGTAAAGACATTAAAATCCGCTTGCTGGGCGTATAGGCGGTAAATTAATTGGATAGTAGTTCAGTGGTAGAACACGGCATTAACGGTTCGAGTCCGTAGCTAACAACAGCAATGGTACTATGTAAGTCCGAGGCGCAGGTTCGATTCTTGCCTATCCATTAAACGGATTGCTTATAGCTTTTCGTCAGTCAAGGCTTATGTGTCGAGCCGGATAATCGGCACAAATCAAAGTTCAAAGAATATGGAGGAATTGTTATGACAAAAGAAACTATGTCGGTGCACAAAGCATTATCAGAGCGCAAGACGCTCGAAAGCAGAATTAACGGATTGATTAACACAAGCCGTTTTATCAACGCGAATAAGCATTCCAACGAGAAAATAGAGGGGCTTCCGGTCGAGGACTACAAGAAGACCTTACAGAGCGCATGGGATAAGGCAATCGACCTTATCAAGCGTCAGGAGGCTATCAATCGGGCGGTAACGCTTTCTAACGCCGCTACAAAGGTGAAAATCGGCGAGGGCGAATACACCGTTGCTGAATCTATTTGGATGAAGAATCACGGTATGGATTTTTACAATCTGTTAAAGCGCAGAATTGAAATGCAGCACGCACAGGCGGTGTCAACCCTCGCGGAGAAGAACGGAAAGGAATTGGAGGAACGTGCGGAGAAGTATGTTATCGGCTTGTATGGCAGTAAAGAGGGAAAGACAAGCACAGATGACTTTGAGAAAACAAAGCGCGATTTTCTCACCAGTAATTCTTATGACCTTATCGACCCGGTTAAGGCGCAGGAGAAAATCGAATGGTTAGAGAAGAAAATCAATGATTTCATGGTTGAAATCGATGCGGCACTCTCGGTATCGAACGCCGTTACGGAAATCACAATAGAATATTAAGAAAATTATCCACTGCTTACCGAAAGCCATAAACTACAATCCATGAGACTTTTGCAGATACAGTCTTATGCAAACAAAAAGAAATCTGCAAAATTCAATGGGCGAATATTGGTTTCATAGACCGAAACAGAGGAAATTCAGCAGACTTGAAATCTGTATGGATTCGCAAACATAACAAACAGAACTGTCGGCGGTTCGATTCCGCCTAAGTCCGAGAGGATTTATAGCTCAGTTGGAAGAGCATTCTGCAAATATGCGTGTGGTGCTGTAAAGCTCAAAGAACAAAGTTCAAAGGTTAAAGTTCAAAATTCAAAGTTTAATTTTGTGTAAAGCTGAAAGAGTAATGTTCAAAGAGCAAAGTTTGACGAAATCCTTGGGATACGTTTCAGTGTGATTGTAATTGACTTTTGGTTTGACGCAAGGCTGGTAAGTGGTGGATAACAACAGAATATCGGAGAGCAAGCTGAATGGTTTCAGCAGCCGCATAGTGCTACGGTGAGTTAAACAATCGGACACACAAGCTTAATAGCCTATTTATTTAGGTGCGGAAACAGAGTGCGTACTATTCGGGTTCGATTCCCGGCTTTCCGATTATTTGCGCCATTAGCTCAACAGGTGAGAGCCACGGCCTTATAAGCCGTAAGCCCTAGCAAGGTAAAACTCGGTTCGATTCCGAGATGGCGTATTTTGGACAACGCCGGGAAAGGAGTGAGTTTTGATGATTATAACCGCATACGGAATAATTGTTTTTCAGCTCGTGGAACGGATTGCCATAATCGAGAAATCCATAAAATCGGTTTTAGGACGTTGTATTGATATGTTAGGGTTTTCATACAATGCAATTCCGACAAGGCATGAAGTCCCGAATGAGCCATATCTGCAAGAAGATTAACTTTTATATTGAAATCAATTATGAATAAACCCACAAAACTTAAGCATTGCGGATATGGCGAAACAAAATCTTCTGTGAGTGAAACTAATGCGTGCGGAGGGCGTGTTATAAAATGCGTTTTCCGTGCGCGTATAAGAGGGTGATAAGCGGAATGAAAGAAATAATTGATGGAAAACTGTATGATACAAAAAAATCAGAAAAGATTTGCGATATAAATTTCACAGCACATTCAATATGGAGAACGCAAAAAGGATCACTATTTCTTTTCAATAATATACTTATGCGGATTTCAAACGTAAATCAAGATATATTAAAGAATCTTTTAGGGAAAGAAAACCCCAAAAAGTATATAGAATTATATGGAGATATTGAAGAAGCGTAAAATCGTTTTTAAGCTGTTTTTGATTGCGGATGGTAAATTCTCTGTAATCAACGAAAACGGGCGAAATAGGCGTATCGGAGTGCGCCATACAAGTATTTAAAGGAGGTTCGCATGAAGAAAATACTAACATTGTTTGAAAGGAAATATGAGAACCATAAAGTAACCGAAGTCTTACCGAACATCACGCCGGGCATGGAGTGGGTGCTTTCCGGAGAAGGGGTTGCTACGGTCAAATTTGACGGTTCGTGCTGTGCAATTATTGATGGAGATCTTTACAAGCGATATGACGCAAAGAAAGGCCGTAAAGTGCCGGAGGGTGCAATTAAATGTCAAGAAGAAGCAGACTCAATAACAGGTCATTTACCTTGTTGGGTAAAATGCGATAGGGAGAATCCTAATGATAAGTGGTTTTGGTCTGCATTTGATAATTATGTGCTTGAATATAGCAAGAATCACCTTGACACATGCGAGTTATCAAGCCCAATGAGCATTATACTTGACGGAACATACGAAGCGGTAGGCAGACATTTCCGAAACAATTCTTACAATATGGATTCCGACATTCTTATACCGCATGGAAAACAGGAAATTGAGGTTGAGAGGTCGTTTGAGGGGATTAAGCGGTATCTTTCCGAGAATTACATCGAAGGGATCGTGTTTTGGAAAGACGGAGAACCCAAATGCAAGATTAAGCGGTCGGATTTTGGTTTTGAATGGAAGTAATAAATAGGCCGGTAGTTTAACGGTAGAACACAAGACTTTGACTCTTGTAGTCCGGGTTCGATTCCCGGTCGGCTTGTTAAAAAATCCGCTGATTATTCATCAACGGATTCAAGAAATATTGAGATTGCTTTATCCAGTAGCTTGCTGACAGGGATTGAGGTTTTGTCGGAGTATTCCTTCAACCTTGCATATAAATCCCGCTTCACACTGGTTGAAAATTTCCTTGTGTGGTGTATCCTGCCCGATGTACCGCACGGAATTATTGAATTGTATCCATTTTCTATGGAATTGTATTTCGCGACATAATAACGCTCTTTCTCTAACAATTCCTCTAGATTGTTGGCGGTATCATCGAGCAAGGAAACTGTGAAATGGTCTTTCCCAATTTCGCGCATAATTTTGCTCATAGGGCTGGATGGATTATTATAATGCGATTCAAACCGATCTTTTATTGATTGAGTGGTTTGACCTATATATACTTTATCGTTTGTATCATTTGAAATCATGTAGATAGAAAAACTATTCATTTGATACAGTCTCCTTTAAAAGATAAATAATGAGATTAGCAAGTGATCTTCCTTCTTTTTTGGAACGTTCTTCAAGTTTGGAACGTAGGTCATTTGGCAGACGTAACGTGAAAACTTTTGATTTATTTGTTTTCATTGTACCACTTCCTTTCATTTAATATTATAGCATACTTTGTAATACAATGCAATACATATTAATTATTTTTGGTAAATTCAGCCGCCTAGCCTAGCTAGCGAAAAGCAGAGCCTACGACTGCCTGACGGCTGTTTTTATATAAATCGTAGGGTATTATCGGCGTAGGAGGTAATTTTATGAATAAAGGATTTGATTACCCGAGAGATTTTAAGGGGATATGGATACCGAAAGAAATTTGGCTTGACGATGATTTAAACGCAACGGATAAAATAATTTTTGCAGAAATAGATAGTCTCGATGTTGATGATAGTGATGGATGTTATGCAAGCAATGAATATTTGTCTAATTTTTGCAAGTGTAGCATTACAAAAGTCTCAACAAGTATATCAAAATTAATTGGTTTAGGGTATGTAAGAGTTATAAAGTCAGACGGAAGAAAAAGATGGTTGAAAACCTGCCTTTCAAAATTTGAAAGTCAGAATGGTGAAAATAAAAAGTCAGAAATTCAAGAAATGAAAGAAAGAAATATACCAAGTAAAAAAGTTGATAAAAACACTGATAATAACTCTCTTTCTGACGAAAGAGCGAGTGAGAGCATTCCTTCGCAACCCAAAAAACAATCCCGAAAGAAAGAAGCGAATGAACTCTTTGAGCGCATTTGGAAACTGTACCCCAAGAAATTTGGCAAAGGGCAGGTATCAGATACACAGAAGTTAAAACTACTAGAGATTGGATTTGACGAACTTGAACGAGCAATACAGAGGTGTTGCCAGTACAACAAAGACAAAGACAAGCAGTACTGGCAGAACGGCAGTACGTTCTTCAACAGTGGTTACATAGATTTCCTTGACGAAAATTACGAGGATTCCAGTTCGTTCAGCAGTGCGGAAATGAATGAGCCGAAGAAAGAACCGTTGAGCGAGAAGGAAAGAATAAGGCTTGGGATAGAAAGGGCAGGGGAGACATTCGGGGAAGATTATGGGGAGAGTTATTGGAATGGGATGGATGATGGGGAAATATACGGTATGCTTGGGCTTCTTGGGATTGATGTAGATAAACTTTGACGGAGGTGGACTATGAAAGTATTTATTATCACAGGGGGGGGGAGAATATTCAGACTATAGTATTCGTGCGGTTTCTCTTGATAAGGATGACGCAGAGAGGAAATGCGCTTTGCTCAACAGGAACGTAGGGTACGGCGATTATTGTGAGATAGAGGAATACGATACGGACGATATGACGGTGGACACCGCAGAGGAAGTCAAGAAAAAATTTGAGATGAGAGTTTATGAGAAAACAGGTGATATTATTTACTTCTCCGAAATATGTCTGACAATTAGCGATGAAAACAAAGTTAAACGAACAAACGGAGCAAGATATTTTGGCGGGATAGAATGGTATATCGACGTGACCGCCACATTTCCGAAAGACACAACAGAAGAACAGGCAAAGAAAATCATGCTTGACAGGGTAGCGAAATTCAAGGCGGAGAGATCCGGGCTGTAGGAGGGTAAAGGAATGAGTGATAAGCACAAATATATAGAATTGGTTCCGAGTACAGTTTTACCAACACTAAGAGGGGAAGACGGAAATAATTACATAGAGTTTGAAACACATCTACGGATTGTTAATGAGATGTATGAGAGACTTAACAAGCAAGGGCATGAGACTGCGAGAATTTTAAATTTGTGCGACGAAAAGGACGCTGAAATCGAGAAATACAAGAAATCCTTTGAATCTGCCAAGTGTGAGAGGGATAAGGCGGTATGTGAGTATCAGAACGAGATTGACCGACTGACCGCTAAAAATGCAGAATTGCATTGTCAAATACAGGCAATGAATGCATGCCCTGATGAATCTATTCGAGAGCCTATCAAAATGGCAGATTGGATTGTACATCACTTTAAGCAGGGAGAAGAATATGCAATTTACCAGAGAGATATGGATGGGAAATTGCAATACATAGAAATAGATGGAGAGTTAGTGCCCGTGCAGACAGGAGAATACGGAAAGCATCGGGAAGTAAGAGAAATTGCAGATTATCTTCTTGCGTACTGTAAATATCGTTCGGAGGTGTAATAACATGCAAATGCAACTTGAAATCGAATATGAATACAATCAATTTCTGAAAGATATGAATGACAGCGGTTTTGTATTTGGACGGTACATGGACGAAGATGAGTACGAAGATGAATATTCACACAATGCCATTGATGAAGCTATGGAGATATTGCAAGAGAAAATTAAAGCATATTTGCACGAGAATAGACCGGGAGAATTTGTTGTAACTTCCGGGTGGTGCATATTCGTTATGACACCAGACCGGGCGAGAGAATCAAATATTTCCGAAAGAACGATAGAACTTTATATGGTGAGGTAGAACAAAATGAGCATTAGTACATACGTTCAAGGACTGAAACCAAAGACAGAAGAATATCAGACAAAACTCGATATTTACACTGCGTGCAGAAAAATAAATGTCGAACATCCGAGGGAGATAGCTGATTCTTTTGTGGCGAAATATGCGAAGAGGGGATTGTTACCGAGCTTCCTAAAGAAGCAGTTAGGGAATATGCAGACAATTACTGTCGTGAGTTCTTTGAGGTGGATTTAACAAAATTACCGCCTGATGTCTCGAAGATTCGATTTGTTAATTCATATTGATTGAGGTAGATTGATGAAGAAAAAGAAATTAAAACAACGCATTGCCGAACTAGAATCACAATTAGGGACGAAGAAATCAAGAGCGGAAGCGTGGGAACATATATCGCACTGTTTTATAGACGAGTTAAAAGAACAAGGTGTGAAAACAGAACTTATTTTTCCGAAACCGCCACTTGTTGATGCGTCACGCATGGAAGATACGGTAACAAGATACAAGCATGGAATCAATACTGCACCGCCTACACTCTCATTTGATTTTACGGAGCATGATAAGAAAGCAATATGCGACTTCAACGAAAAATGTAAAGAAGATAATGAGCCGGAAGAAATAAAGCAATGCAGAGAGTTTTTGAAAAGAGATAACAAATGCTATATATACATAACGAACTTCTTTGCGGTTCCTATGGTGTATGAGAGTTTAGGATTTTCTTGTGCGGTTGATGAAGTTCCAATCGTAGAAATCGAATATGCAAACGGAGAGAAAAACGAAGTTGCTATTACAGAACTTATGAAATATGACACGTTAGAGAAATGTGAGAAACGGTGCGAAGAACTTAATGAGAATATGAAAGGGTACAGGGAGTCCTGGAACAAAGATTTTTGGAGATTAAAACAGCTCGAGATGGAGAATATGGAAGATGATTAGGAAGCTATGCAATCTATACATTCGGCACAAAACCAAAGGACTTATACGCATACCGCTATTCACCATGACCTTTGATTATCAGAAATTCAAGAAATTTGGGAAAGAGAATAGCTGTATGCTTTATACTCTGCACCCGGATATAGCGAAAGATGAATTTCTGAAAGGGAAGCTATGTGAGTGCGTGGATTATATCAGAGATAACTATGATATGGAGATTTTTACGAGGATTTAACTATGGGAAAGAATAACCGCCTAATCAACCAACTAAATGCAATCGCAAGCAGAAACCGTCAACTCCATGTTGAAGAAGCGTCTGATAAGATGGTTCCGCAGATTTACGCCGCTATGGCGATTGCGCTTCACCGTTCAGAGAAATTCGGATATGAGAGGATAAACCGGGTGTTCTTAGAATCTCAGCATATATGGGAGGATTTTTCAGGGAATATCGAGGAAATGATTGAACTTTGCGAGAAAGAGACAGGGATAAGAATAGAGGGTGGAAGATGAAATACAAAGCAGGAAGCTTTTTGTATCATGAAGAAGAAAACTATTATACGGAAGATTTTGCAACGTTCTATAAAGAAAATAACGAAATGTTGAAAGGAGAAGATTTAGAATACTGGTCTGTTTGGCTTAATAGTCCATGGTCACAAGCACATGAAAAATATATTATTTCTTGCAACTGCAAAGATTCTTATACGGAAATGGATAAAGAAGAACCGATTTGGAAATGTGAATATTCGGTTGTTGGATATGATGGAATTTCTACAACAATTTTAGGATATGGAAATACAGAAATAGCAGCTTTGGAAGAATGTAAAATGCATTTTCAAATATTGCAAGAATTATACAATCCAAACAAAGAAAGTTTTTAAGGACGGCGGAAAGCAATGAAGTATGAAAAAGAATGGTATACATGCGATAGATGTGGACGGAGAATAGAGGATTATGAAATGATTCCGTTTTCAAATCAGCCGGGCGGAGTGAGGAAAATATTCAGAGATATTTTCGACCCGAAAACAAGGGAAGAAATGGCTACGCTATATGCAAAGACAGCAGAAGGGCCACGTGGATACATATCTGACAGGTATTTGGTGGGGAAAAAGATTCTGTGCATGGAGATTATGGAATATTACGATTGCAAAAGCAGAGAGATTCATTTATGCGGTAAATGCCGGAAAGCGTTTGAGAGGTTTTTGAGGAATGAAGATTGAGCACGTATACCCTGATTATGTCACGCGCCAAATTGAAGCAATCGACAGACGGATTGTTGAAATTGAAAGAGAATATCTTGAGAAATATTTAAGAAGTCTGCTTGGCGTATGCAAAATGGAAATGGATTATAGAGATGATTGGCGCGTGAAGAGACTTGAAGAACAGAAATGTGATATTTATAAACGTGCTGTATATACAACGATTATCACAGCGGAGAATGAAGAAGAAAAGAAAAAATTGAATGAGAGGATTGCGAGGAATGAGGATATTTGAAAAATTATTTTGTTGTCATGATTGGACTGAGATACATCGAGTAGAATACTTAGATTGCGTTGCATTGCTTTTGAAATGTAAGAAGTGCGGGAAATTGGTTAAGAAAATGATCTAGGAGGATTTAGATGTGGAAATTATTTATAGAGAACCAAGAACAGGAAAAACAACAGAGTTGATTAAGAAGTGTGCCGAGAAAGGTGGCTATATCGTCTGTTTGGATGAAAATAGGGCGAATATGATTGCAGAAATGGCAAGAAATATGAATGTGAAAATTCCGTTTCCGCTTACATTTCACGAACTTATAACAAATAGATATTATGCGAGAGGAATTAGGAAAGTTTACATAGATAATGCAGATGAACTTATTCGGAGTATAGCGGTTGGAGTTGAGGTTGATACAATCGTCATGGATAAGTGTAACGACTGTGGTAAACAGCAGATAGAAATAAAACATTGCAGTGAGCCAAAAAGGATATTTCAAAATGAAAATCATATTTCTTGACATAGACGGAGTTCTCAACTACGAAAACTCCAAAAAAAACAAAGTGGAAGAAGAGAAAGTAAAACTTCTGAAAGAGATTGTTGACCGGACGGGCGCAGAAATCGTTTTATCTTCTGACTGGCGGCATTGGTGGGAGAAACCGGACGATGATTTCAAACTTCTGATAGACAAGCTCAATAAATTTGGCTTGAAATTAATCTCCAAGACACCGGAGACAGCGCATAGCTATCGGGGCGCAGAAATTTATCAATGGTTGAATGAATGGACGGGAGAAGCGGTGGAGAGGTTCGTTATCCTTGATGATAACATTGATATGAAGCCGTATATGGATAGACTTGTGCGGATTGATTTTAAATACGGACTATCTAAGAGGGCAGTTAAGAGGTCGGTTAAACTGTTAGGCGAAAAAGATTATGCGTCCGATATTGCAAAGAAAATAAAAGCGGATTTGCTACACGGAATTAAACCAAAAGACTGTAAGTATTGTTATGGTGCGAGTGCCGGAGCAATGGGAGTACATTATTCGTGTGGTTGCGAAAAGAGCATGAGGTATGGAGAATATCCGCTTGTGATGTGCCCGAAGGATTGCAAGTATTACGTGAAGGAGAAGCAGGGCGTGTGACGTGTGGGACGAATTATACAGGAATGAGGTGTAAGAAATGTGTGAATTCTGTAATTGGATAAGAAAAGCGGAATCGGAAACAGAAAGAGATTATAGCAAAAGCTATATCAGAAAATGGGAAAGTGGAGCATTTGATTTATTCTTAGGGAACGGGGGAAGTTGGGATAGTGGTGAATTAAGAAATATACATTACTGTCCGATGTGCGGACGAAATCTAACGGAGGAATAAAAAATGTGTGAATATTGTCAAGGAATGCAACCTTTTTTAAGGATGTCTCAAATCAACAAAGGAAGAAGAGGTGTAGAAACATATATTGGAATCGGATACAAGAAAAGCGGAAAAACATTCCGTTGTCTGACTACTGAATTGGATACAAACGGTGAAAAGACTGCTTGTAGTATGGAAATTCACTTTTGCCCTATGTGCGGGCGTAAATTATGAGAGGTACCAGAATGAAACAATTTCTAAAATTTTTAACAAAGCTGAAAGGATTTTGGAAAATCTACAGCGGTTACGGGTACGACGGCGAGACGGTAGAATTTATTATTGAGAATTATAAGGAAGTTCTTGATATTAGGGCGTATTCAATAAGTGTGACGCGAAATGCGATAGACGTAATAAGGGAAATGGACAAATTTTATGAAGATTTGGAGGAATTAAAGAATGGAAGTTCAAGACAGAATAAAACAAACGATAAAGGCTATGAGAGAAAGTAATGCGATTGATGAAGATAAGTATTTAACATATGTGGCGGCGATTGATACATGGATTGAATCAATATCAATGCTATCTGAAAGGATTGATGAATTAGAATCCGAGCTATCAGTCAAAGAAAATCTTCTGAAAATAAAGAATGGGCTGATTGGTAAAATATATTTTCCTTGCGAAAAAGCAAAGACAATGAAAGAAGTTTTAAATTCTGATACAGAGGATATTCAAGATGATGTACATAGATTTGGAATAGAATATTGTCAGAAATGTATCAAAGGGAAAGACAGGAAGAAAGAGTTTAATGAAATCTGCGATATGTTTGCTGACTACATGGAGGGATATAACAAAAGCGGTGCGATACGGTTTTTGGCAGAACTGACACAGAAACTTCGTGAGAATGGAGTTATTTGCACGGTGGAATCGTTTGACGGCGAAATCAATGTTAAGGACATTGAGGTAGGAAATCCGAGGAAGATAACTGTGAGAATAGACGGCATGCCGAAAGGATATACTGCGGAAAAGATATGTGAAATCGTCAGGGCATACGAGGATATACAGTACTGCAAGGAACATGCTGGGGAACGTCTTCATTCAGAAGAATATTTGAAAATAATCCACTTAAGACAAGAGATTGATAGCCTAAAAAGAAATAGTTCAAAGAAAGATGAACTGATTAAGAGTTTGAAATCAAAACTTGATGAATCGGTAGAAGGTGAACGGAACTTATGCGAAGAAATCGAAAAGCTCGAAGCAGAAAAGAGAGAAAATAGGGACAAAATGTTCCCGTATGAAAGTATTGAGAAGATGAAACAGAAGATATCGGCACTCAACGACAGACATCAATCCGACTGTATTGAGAAAACACAGCTTCACACCGCTTTAGATGTGATGGCAGAGAAATATCAGCGATTAAGAGATATCCATGGGTTATAAGGAGGGCAAGTTATGTGGCTATTAAAATTACATTTTTCAATATCGGTATTATGCCTGTTGACATTCTTAGGATTCCGTATGGTATACAAAGAACAGGTGAAAGAAAACGGATACATTCCTAGCGAGAAAAAGAAGAAAAGCCCAACATTCTATTTCATCTTCTTTGTTCCGGTTCTAAATATTCTTTCTGTGTTTGTGCTTTTAATGATGATTGCAATGAAAAAAGAAGATTTTGAAAAGAAGTGCGAGGAATGGAAGAATGAGAGTTCAGATGAAAGATAAGATTTGGAGAATGACCGCAAAGCAGTACAAAGGATTTCTGAAAGTTGTAAAAGATTGTATGCCGGTCGGAATCTATGCGGTGGAGAAAGATGGTGTCGCTATTATGACGAACGAGAAGCCGAAAGACAAAGAGGACTTGCGGAAACAGGTGGAGGTTTTAAAGAAGAAAGGATTTAAGGTGTATTGGAATGATTTTAAGACCATATAAGAGGATAAAGGAATTAGAGGGAATGGTAGAGGGATTAAAAAGAGATTACCATTCGTTGAAAGAGGAAAAGGAAGAAAGGCTACGCAAAGAAAAGAAGGGGTTGCATAATCCAACTGCTTTATGTGCTGGGTGCAAACATTTTGTTGTGAAGACGTATGGATATCCGTATGGTTGTAAACTTGACTGTAAATGCGATGACAGGGAGGAATAAAATGGATTTTAAACAGGCGATGCGTGAATATGGTATTGCTCCGGAAACGATAATGGAAGATATCGAGAAAATGAAACTATCAGAGGTTATCGAAGCTATACCGCCAAGACATCCTAAGAGCCATTCTTCTGTTGAATTTTTGACGGTAGGATTGATTTGTTGCGGCGATATAACTTACGGGGAGTATTTGGAGAGGATTAAGGTATGAGGTTTAGTGAATTTGTAGAGAAAATACAACGAAAAGCATTATCTGATATTCAAAAAGGGTTTGTTGAGGATTTAGAGAAAAGATTGAAAGACGAATGCGAAATAACAATGCCGACGAACATCGGAAGGAAAGAGAATGTTGAGACAATAAATGCTGTTCATAAGATTATTGGGATTTAAGCAGAGGTCGGGAATGAAACTATTTAAGAATTTCAGGACAAAGAAGAAAAAAATCAATGGATTAAAAACCTTAGAAGATTGCAAGAAATATTATTTGGAAAATCCTGATTATAGATACGTGTTAGTTTTAGGAAAAGATAAATCACCATATTCAATATGCAAAACCGTTGAAGGGGCGAGAGAGGACATTGTGTCGATGATAAAATTTGATTGCGACATAAAACTCCCTATGGAAATCATTGATTTGCTTTGTGAGTTTTGAAAGGGAGGTCGGGAATGAAACTATTTAAGAATTTTAAAACAAAGAAGCAGTTGAGAGAAGAAAACGAAAAACTGAATGATATGCTAAGAATGGTGCGGTTTGTAAATGCGAGACCTACTATTATCACTGAAAAAGTTTCAGAGAAAGTCAAATGTTCTGTAATGCAATCATGGAGAGATTCGGACGTTCCAGAAGAGATATTTAGAAATGAGATTGCTCATAATTTGATGAAACAAATAAAACCGTACATAGATTTTCAGACAAGAGAAGAGCCGAGCGGAGAAAAGGTATATACGGGTACGCTTTACGTGTTAAGGGATAGGTGATGGAATGATTTTAGAATTAAAAATTTCGTTAAATGACGCAATAGAAAATTACTGTAAATACCACTTTGCGGTTGCGGATATAATGGGCAGAATTGCAGTCCCAATTTGCCTTACGAAAACAAAGAAAGAAGCATTAGGATATCAAAGAAATTGTAAAATCCCGTGCCATGTGATTAATCTTGATAAATTTAGGCATAACAGAAAAAAAGAAAAGGTGATGGAATGAGAAAAATAGATGATGAACTTATACGAAAAATAGAAAAAGCATTTGGACTTTCTTTGCATGACTGGCAGAAATCATACTTAAAAGATGAAAGCGATTTTATACCAAATGGAAGAACAAATGGGAAAACATTTGTTGTCTGCTTAAGGACTATTTTAACCGGTGATAAGAAGCTGAAAAAGACAGAATTAAGCAAATTTACAGGCGGGTTCAACATCAGAAAAAGAAATGCGGAACAGTTCTGTTTGGAACTTATGCGCATAGATAAAGTTTTGAAAGAAAATGGGATTGAAACTGTATTGGAGGATTGAGAATGAGTGATTTGAAAATATTTACAGACAACATCGAACCGCAGGCATTAGACCAAATTTACACGCTGATTAAGCAACCGGCATTCAGAGATTGCAAGGTGCGTATCATGCCTGATGTACACGCCGGAAAAGGATGTGTTATTGGATTTACCGCAGATTTGGGAGATAAGGTTATTCCAAATATTGTCGGGGTGGATATTGGCTGTGGCATGGAGTGCGTAGAACTTGGAAATATAGACATTGACTATGCAGAACTCGACCGGGTAATCAGAAAATATGTGCCGAGCGGAAGAAACGTACATGAGGAAGAAAACGGAGTTGCAGAGGAAATTATCAATGAATTGTACTGTAAAGATAAATTGCGGGAGGTTAAAAGGCTAAAATGCAGTCTCGGAAGTTTAGGCGGAGGGAATCACTTCATAGAAATAGATGAAGATTCGGATGGAAACAAATATCTTATTATCCATACCGGCAGTAGAAATCTTGGAAAACAGGTGGCGGAAATCTATCAGCAGATGGCGATAGATGATATGCAAGGTGCGAATAAACTTGCAGAGGAAAGCAAGGCTCTGATAGAAGAATACAAACGCACTGGCAGGCACAAGGATATTGAGAGAGGACTTGAAAATCTGAAAAGAAAGTGGCAACCGGATAAGCTGAATATTCCAAAAGAATTATGCTATCTGACCGGTGAACACAGGAAAATGTATCTGCATGATATGAAGTTGTGCCAAGAGTTTGCGAGGCTTAACAGGAGAACTATAGAGACAATTATCGGATATTATATGAATTGGTCTATCAACAGAGAGATAGTAAAGTTTCAAACAATTCACAACTACATAGACCATGATACAAACATCGTCCGTAAAGGCGCTATTTCGGCACAGAAAGGCGAGAAGGTGTTAATCCCTATCAATATGCGTGACGGCTGTATTATTGGCATAGGAAAGGGTAATAAGGACTGGAACTGCTCTGCACCGCATGGAGCCGGTCGGATAATGAGCCGGAGCAAGGCGAAGGAAAATATCACCTTAGAAGAATTTCAGAAGTCCATGCAAGGGATTTATACAACCTCGGTCAACCAATTCACCATAGACGAATCTCCAATGGCATATAAGCCGATTGCGGAGATTGTAGCGAACATTCAAGATACGGTTGAGATAGTGAAGATAATCAAGCCGGTTTATAACTTCAAGGCGAGTGAGTAAGGGTGGTGTCAGATGATAAGTTTAAGCGTGGAAGAAAAATGCCAAAACTGTCCTGAGTTTTCTCCTACTGTAGAGCAGATTGATGTGACTACTTTTGGAGGGGAAAGAGATATTCAGCAGACGGTTTATTGCAGAAACAAACACTTTTGCAAAAACTTAGAAGATTATTTGAAACAAGAAACGGAGGAGGAAAAGAAATGAACCCATCATTTTGGATTTTAATAGGAATTGGAGCAGCGTGTTTATGGTTTCTTCTTTCTTTTATATTTGTTCCACTCGGCAACAGATTGATAAAGAGATGGAATAAGACAAAAGAAAGATTGAATACAAAATACGAAGAGGGAAAGGAGAAAGAAGAAAATGAGTAAGAAATCAGGAGTTGTCGGAGGGATTCTAACGGCGATAATCGTAATCGGCGTAATTGTGTACTGTATTTTTAATGTAGTCAGAGTGCCGGTTGGTTATAAGGGAGTAATCTGCAGTATGAATGGGGGAATCAAGGAAAATACACTCGACCCAGGATGGCATATCACAAAGCCAACGGAGAAAGTGAAGGAATTCACCGTAAGCAACGAACAGCTCATACTCACAAAGGACAAGCGAGAGGGTTCCGAGGAAGATGATTCTTTCAAAGTAGCCACTGCCGACGACGCCAGTATTGCGGTCAGCTTTCAAATGTCTTATCGGTACAACGAAGGTGATGTTGTTGATACGTACAAGAAATTCAAGGGTATGGATGGAGAGGATATCATCAACAGCCGGGTAAAAACAGTGCTGAAATCGAAGATATCAGAAGTTACAACGGATTATACCATGATGGACATTTATTCCGGTAACCGTTCTGAAATCAATAATAAGATTACGGAATATCTCAACAAGGAATTTAACGACGCATACGGCGTGGAAGTGCTTGACGCTTCAATCATTGATGTCCACCCGGATGAAAAGCTGAAAGAAGCTATCGACAACCGCGTAACAGCCTTACAGCAGAAGCAGCAGGCAGAAGCTGAGCAGGAACGGGTGAAAGTCGAAGCTGAAACAAAACTCATTCAAGCAGAAAACGAAGCGTCAATTAAGGTAAAACAGGCGCAGGCAGAAGCGGAAGCAAACAAAGTTATTTCGCAGTCTATTACGGACGAGCTTATCCGAATGACCGAAGCAGAAGCAAGGAAAGAGCATGGCTGGGTAGAAGTGCAAGGCGCAGACGCAGTAGTAAAAGAGAAGTAATCTTATCCTTGTGTGGCGTCACAGCCACATGAGGAATTTACCATTAAGTATTATGAGGTGGTGTAACATGACGGGGCTAAAAGAAAGAATACAGAAAAAAATCATTGAAATGTCAGGAGAGATGGCGGATTGTTCAGTAAATGGATTCAGCGTAGAAATTCGCCCGACAAAAGAAGGAGTTAAAATTACAAGCCATAAGGCAAAAGAATTGAAAGGAGCGAAAAAGAATGTCGGTAAGCAACGATAATTTTTACAAGCCGGATGAAGCCTTACATGAGCTACGGACACAGGAAACCATCATGAACATTGCGGTTGATGCTCAGAGTGCATTGCAGATATTGGTGGATAAAGGTGTTGTCAGCAGAGAAGAAGTAGCAGTATATCGGGAAAGAGTGCGAAATAGTCCGAGGTACAAACCTGTCTTAGAACAAATTGACCGGCAGAAAAGAGCATTTCAGACGGCAAAAGAGAATCCGCAGGATTATTTAAAAGCACTGATTCAGGCGAAAATGGATGGAAGAATCAAATAAAAGTTGGAGGAAAACAGAATGGAAAAATTAAAGTTATCAGCAATCATCGGAGTATCAATCTTAGCGGTTATCGCTGTATGCGTATTTGGCGCGCAGTCGGCACAGAATAAGGCAATACGGCTCGAAGAAGCCATAGGGCAGGCGGATTCAGATATTAAAGTACAAGAGAAACGCAGGGTGGATTTGGTCTACAACTTGGCCGATACGGTAAAACAATACGATAAGCACGAATCAGAGACGCTTACAAGCCTTGCGGACGGCATGAGCAAGGGAAATAGCGTGGAGGACGCACAGACGGCGATTGCGGCGGTCACATACGCCTATCCAGAACTGAAAAGCAATGAGAACTATAAAGAATTGATGAATGAGATTTCTGTCACTGAAAATTTGATTTCGCAGCATAGGGAGAATTACAACAAATCTGTCACAAAATATAATAACTATGTGAAAGGATTCCTGGCGAGAAAGTTCTTGGAATGGACAGGGTATGAAGCGCAGGAAATGAAACGGTTAGATTATGATGTGTCGCCAACAGCACCACAGAATTTGTTTGGGGATGAAGAAAAATGATTGAGATTGCGAAAAATAAAGATGGAAGTAAATTATCGCTAGATATTTGTTGTATTCTGCTATCACTTTATGAAGAATCCATAAACAGACAATATCCAAAATACTATGTAAAAAATACGGGGCAAGAATATCATGGAACAATATATCTTCAAGAGGGAATTGGATTAACAAATGGTTTCGGCGAATTACTCGAATTGAGGTGAATTTATGGAAATAACCAAACGAGAAATTATAGCAAGTGTCGCAATCATAGCAGTCATGCTGACAATCGGATTTATAATCAGTGGAAAGATAACTGAACATCAGATTGAGAAGAACGCTGAGTATCAAAAGGCAGTACATATCGAAGATAAAGAACTCTTTGAGTACAGCATGAGGACAAATGTAGGCAATGCATTTGTCTATGGCGATATAAAGCCTGTAGATACCGTCACCTATGAGGAAATCGGCGGTGAATATCTGTATGTGGAGAAGAATGAAGAACGGTATGAGCGTCATGAGAAATGGGTAACGGAAAAAGATTCTAACGGAAAAGAACATAAGAAAAAGAAAGTTTGGTACGAGTGGGAGACCGAGAACCGAGAATCCAAGCGTGTGAAAGAGATAGAATTTCTTGGAGTGAAGTTTGATTATGGAAAAATCAATCTTCCGGGAAAAGAATACATAGATACCATAAAAGGCGGTAAGGTTTACAGTTGGCAGTCGGGCGAGCGTGTCAAAGTGAGATTTAAGTATTATGGCGTGCCTACGGAGCATACCGGTACAATCTATACACACCTTGCAGACAATACGATTTCAGATGATTCACCGTTTTACGAGGATTGTACGATTGATGAAGCGTTAGAGAAATGCACGTCCAGCGCGGGAAACGTGATATTTTGGATAGTATGGATTCTTCTGATATGCGGTTGCGTGTATGGATTTTATTATGCGGAGAATCGGTGGTTGGAATAAAGGAAAGGTGAAAATAAGATGATATTTGAAAGTATTGATAAGAAATTACGAAAGATAGGATTCATCAAAGTATATGAGGATAGAGGGAACGGACGCTTTGTTTCGGAGGATAAATACGGCGTAAGTTACGAAAGATGGATTGAAGAATATAAATATACGCAGGTGCTTGACATAAGACATAAAACAAGCGGAAAACACTTGATTCAGTCTTTTCAGAAAAATGTGAATGCAGATGGATTCAATAATACTGTCGGATTGAGTTATGAGGAAACAAAACTTGCAATGAAGAAATATCGGCAGATGAAACGAAGATATAATTGGAAATAAATAAAACATCAAGGTCATGTCCAAGCGTGGACAGGCAACAGCGGAACGCCGCTTAACTTACAAACAATGTTAGGTTAGGAGGCGTTTTTTCTATGGCAACAATCGAACAGCACAGACAGATTGTGCAGAATCTAAATAATCAAGTCAGAGGAACTCCCTCTTATGAACTCCTTTACAAGTATTATAGTGAGGCGAACTACATATTGGAAGATTGCCCGAATGAACGGGATTTAGCGTTTGAGGTCAGCAGTTTTGTGAAGAAGTGGTGTGACCAGTTGTGGAGGTATTTGGACGATGAATATCACAAACTGTACTGGCAGACGATGTTGTTTGAAGCACCGTATTTGTTTGAGAGCTTCATTCTGTATATGGAAAAAAACAGAAGCGCACAAAAAAAGTTTTATGAGCCAAGAAGAAAAACGCTGAAAATTGTTGTCCAAGATTTGCAAGAATTAGAGGACAGAAAAAACGGAAAGAGCTTTCTCGGAGTATCTATGCCATCAAGAACCGGAAAGAGTACGGTGTGCATATTGTTTTTGGCGTGGATAGCAATGAAGCGGCCAAACAGCCACAGCGCAATGGGCGGTCACTCGGGAATACTTGCAAAAGGGTTCTACAAAGAATTAATGAACCTCATGACGACCGAGGAATATACATTCAAGGAAATATTTAAGTATGCACACCCGGAATATGCAGGAAAACCATTTCCGACAGATAAAAGTGCAGATGAATTTACAATCACTTTAGGAGACCCAGATAGATTCGCAACTATCACTTGCCGGGGAATTGATGGAACATGGACGGGTGCGGTTGATGTATCGGAAGACGGATATTTATATGTAGATGACCTTGTGAGAGACCGAGAACACTCTTTAAGCCCTATCCGAATGGAGAATACATTCCAAGAGTACCTAAACAAGATGGTTGACCGTAAAAATGACGGAGCAAGAGAATTGATGGTTGGTACATTATGGAATGTACTTGACCCGTTGGAGAGAATCAGAAAGCAATATGAAAATGATTCGGAATATGGATTCAGAAAAATCCCTGCACTGAATGAGAATGACGAAAGTAATTTCGATTATGAGATAAAAGGATTCTCAACAGAGTATTACAGAAAAATGCGCAACCGACTTGATAAAGCGGAGTGGATGGCTAAATTCATGCAACAACCGTATGTTCGTGAAGGGTTATTATTTCCTTCAAATGAATTGCGGTATTTTGATGGAAATTTTCCAGAAGAACTTGAAAATGAGAAACGAAAAATTGTTGCGTTATGCGACCCTGCTTTCGGAGGTTCGGACAGCTTGTCTATGCCAGTATGTGCAGATTTCGGAGAGAAAAAGAAATATATTATAGATTGGGTTCACAAAAAGGGAACACAGGCAGTTACGGTTCCAATTATCGTAGACGCAATTATTAAGCATTATATAACGGAACTCCATATAGAACAGAATGCAGGCGGGAAATTGATTACAGACAGTATTAAAGAGGAAATGCGGAAAAGAGATGTGAAGCATTGTAGAATAATTCCTTATTACGCTTCTACTAAAATGCCAAAGGAAGAAAAGATAAAGGGATACTCTGATTGGGTAAAAGAAAACTTTATTTTTCTTATGCCAAATAGGTATATGGACAAAGCAGAAGATTATAAAAACGAGGTTACTTATAAGCGGTCGGAACAATATCAGAACGCTATGGACGAATTAGAAATGTATGCAGCAGAGGGGAAAAATTTTCATGATGATAGCCCGGATGCTATTACACAGTTAGCGATAGAGATTGACAGCAAACCGAGACGGGCGGTAATTATGAAAAACTTTTTATAGAGGGGAGAAAGATTATGCAGATAAAAGAAGTGTTTAATTCAGAGGAAGAATTGAAGGAGTGTTTGAAATGGTGGAAAGAGAAACTCTTTCTGACAGATTGGATTATCAAAGCAAGAATATGCGGACCATGCGATTTTATAAATGAGAATTGCTGTGGAGAAAATGAGTTTGATATGACAAACAAATGTTGCGTGATACGAATTTTAGACCCAAAGTATTACAGCGACAGAATTATGAAGTATTGTTCTGAAAAGGTGCTTATACATGAGTTGCTTCATTGTAAATATAACTGGGTATACAACGGCGATTCATATGAGGGAAAGTATGTTGATGTTATGGAACATGGGTTGCTTGAACAGATGGCGAAGTCGCTGATTATGGCTAAATATGATTTGAGTTTAGATTATTTCGATAATACGGAGGTTGAATGATGATAACAAAAGAGATTTTATCGCAGTATTCTGATTTGCAGGAAGAAATCAAGTATCTGAGAAAAAAAATAGATGCGCTCCAAAATGAACAGGCTGAAATGGAGGGAAAGAAAAAACATAGTTCTGTACAGGCTTCAATGAAAGATTTCCCATATACACGACACAATGTACATACAGATGGATATGTAGGGCTTACCAACATAGGGGCGCATTATCTAAAATCGGCCATTGATACAGAAATAAAGAAGTTAGAGTTGAGATACGAAAAACTTTTACAGACCACAAATGACGTGCTTGATTTTATAGAATCGGTCGATGATAGCCACATGAGACTGATAATCACATACCGGATAATCGAAAATTATTCATGGGGACAAGTTGCCGACGCTATCGGTGGTGGAAATACAGAGGGAAGTGTAAAAATGGCATTTCAGAGATTTATGGAAAAGGAGTAGAGTAATGCAATATTTGAAAACAGAAAATTGTGTAATATGTGGAGATAAGGCTAAGTATTGGCATGGATGTGTAATGGGATTAGATAAATTTGCACTTGGATACGGAGAAAAAGAAATAATTGCCGGGTTCTGCGAAGTGCATAAGGATTGCGAAAATGAGACGGAAATGTACGGAGATTATGATTCTTCCAAAATGGGAAAATGTATACCGCTATTTAAAAATTAAAAGTTGTTACACATGTTACGAAAAAAACTGATATAGTTAAACTCGAAGAACGAAACGACAATCGAGAATTTAAAAACTCTCATTCCTTTAAATCAATCCTTAGAGAAGCGTCTTGCATTTGCAAGGCGTTTTTCTTTTGGAGAAAAGAGGATTTATGAAATATTTTCCTAGAACAATATATTGCCCGCAATGCAAGCGCAAAGTTGGGGTATACGACGGACGGTCAACAACAGACCAAATACGGAAATGCAAGAAATGTCAAAAGCGGATTATTTATCGAATCAAAACAAGGGAAACGGAAATTAAGAAGTTGCCAGAGAGGAATTGCAGCTCTGGATTAACTTTCGGGATTTAAAAATGTGCAGGTGATTAGATATGCAGATGGGGAGAAAGATTCTTTATACTGACGTACCTGAAATTACATACGAGAACGTGATTGAAGTCGTGCGAAAAGCATTGCCGGGGCATGAAGCAAATGCTACAGATATTGATGAATTAGTTCGTTTTGAACGAGGAGAACAGGAAAAAACCAGAATAAAAACATATAGAAGCGATATTGACAACTGGTGCACAGATAATATTGCAAATGAAGCGACCGAATTTTGGCTTGGTTTTTTGTGGAGCAATCCCATTACCCTTGTGCAGTCTGATGAATTAGGAGATGCAAGAGAAGAAGTAATTGAAGGAATCTCTCTTTTAAATAGAGGATACCGAGCGGAAAAAATAAAGAAGAAAAATCAGCAGTTGGGAGATAATGTAGAGATTGGGGCATTAGGATATACGCACATTTCTACAAATGAGGAATGGCAAGAGGGAGACAGTTATTTCAAATTAGAGGTTCTTGAACCTCAAACGGCGTTTATCATACGTTCCGGTTATTACATAGATCGCCGCCCAATGCTTGGCGTGACTTACAGGAAGGATTCGCATGGAAACAGATTCTTCACTTGCTACAGCAAGGATAGACGGTATGAAATCAAGAACCTGTTAGAAATCCAAAACGGAGAAGTTGTTCCGGGAGGGAAAAGTACGTGGGGGCATGATTTAAGAAGTGGAGAAGAGAATCCACTTCATATGATTCCAATTGTGGAGTGGATAAGAAGCTATGACCGCATGGGATTGTTTGAACGGCAGATACCGGAAATGAACAATCTCAATTTGCTAATTTCCGATTTCACAAATGATGTTGATCAAAACACGCAGGCGATCTGGCACTCGAACGACATAGATTTTGAGACAAAAATAATTAAGCATGAGGACGGAACGGAGGAAGAAGTTGTAAAGAAACCCGGCTCTAATGACTGGGTGAGAACGCAGACTACAAAGGATGGAAAAACGCCGTTTATTGAAGCATTAGCAATTAATTATGATTATCCGGGCATGTTGAATAACATCGTATCAAGGCGTTCTCTTATCTTGCAAAAAATGAATGTTCCACAGCGCAATGACAATTCCGGTGGCTCAACAGGTGTAGCGATGTCTGACGCTACCGGATGGAGTGCTGCCGAAATGGCGGCAAACAAGCAACAAAATATCATGGAAGATTGCAAGATGGAAGAGGTCAGAGTTGTACTTGCAGCAATCAAAAATTCAAGGTTTATCGAGCTGGACAATCCACTTTTAAAATTGACAATCTCTGATATTCAAGCGAATACGAACAGGCAAAAAACCTATGAGTTGACAGTTAAGACAAATGCGATTTGCGCTCTTCTGGCAAAAGGATTTGACCTTGATGATGTCTTGACAATCGCCCCGTTATTTGCAGACCCGAACCAAGTTTCTGTAAGAAGTGGAGAGGGCGTGAGAAGGTATCAAGAAGCAAATGTATTCAAATCGACATCATCTACGTCCGATAATTCAGAATCAGAAGAAAAAAGGCCATTCCCGGATTATTCCGACCAAGAGGGAAATTCCCCGAATATCGGGGGAATGGAAACGAATCAGGAGATGGTTAAATGAGTAGATTATCATTTGACGAACTAAACGCCATTGATTTAGCGGAAAGTTTAACAGAAGAATACATGGCTGATTCTGATTATGAGCGTTATTTCGGAGAAATGGACTTGCCAGACGAAGAAATCCAGAAACGAATATCATTTGCTGAAAAGTTCGAGGATACAATGCTTTTTATTTTCGCACTTTACCTTATCATGCGTCGGTACGGACACATGAATGAAAAATACATCATCAGTCAGTTGCAGGAGAAATACTCTGAAATTGTTTCGGAATATATGGCAGTAGATAAACACATGAATGGCTATATCGAAGATTTTTCGCAAGAGACAATAGATGTGACGAAACGGCATGACGGAGAAGAATACTTCACTTCGAGAGAGCGGGCGATTCTTCTTGCAGAGAACGAAGCGAACACCTCTCTAAATTATGGCCAATATGTGGATGCATTAAAGAAAGGATATAAGAAAAAGATATGGATTTCAGAAAGGGATAGTCGTGTTAGAGCAACGCATAGGGAAGTGGACGGCGTGGAGATTCCAATAGACCGTCCGTTTTTAGTTGGAGATTCTTTAATGAAATTTCCAAAAGATACGTCAATGGGAGCATCAACAACAGAAATAGCAGGATGCAGATGTACAGTTAAATATTTGAAATAAGCAATCAGCACTCGGAAATTCGGGTGCTTTTTATATGCCGTCAGAGAAGACGTTAAAACACAAACGGTCACAGAAGACCGACCAAAAAAGTCACCACATTGCACAGAAGCAATTCAAAAAGACAAAGAAAGCAGAGGTAAAAACATGGAAGAAAACAAAAATCAGACACCAGAAGGACAGCAGGCAGAAGAGCAGAGCGTTGCCGAAACCAAGGGGGCGGCGGTTGGAGACGAATCTAAAAACGAAAACGTAGATACAGCGCCAAATACGGACACCCTTATGGCTGAAATCGCAAGAATGAAAGTCAGCGAGCAAAAAATGAAAAAGGAATTGGACAAGGCTCTTAAAGAAAAAGGAGAAGTCACAAAAGCACTAAGAGCAAAGCAGACAGCCGCGGAACTTGAAGACGAAGCAAAACGAGAGGAAGAAGAGCGGCATCAGGAATATGTGATGGAGTTAGAGGAATTTAAGAGAAAAACAGAAGCAAAAGAACGCTATCTCATGCAAGGCATGTCTGTTGAAATGGCAACAAAAGCCGCGGATGCGGAGGTATCTGGGGATATGGAAGCCCTTACGGATATTCAGCGGCAGCACACGGAAGCCACATTAAAAGCCGCTAGGGCCGAATGGCAGAAGTCTATTCCGCAGCCCAATTTCGGAACTGGAGAGTATGCTTCCATGAGCAAAAAAGACATTATGGCAATCAAAGATACTGCCGAGAGGCAGAAAGCAATTCTAGCAAACAGGCACATGTTTGGAATCTAAGAAAGGATAGGTAAATAAAAATGGCAGGAGTTGTAAGAGAAACGCCGGAACAGAATTTGGTTAAAAGCGCAGACCTCGCAAGAGTGCGCGAGGTGGATTTTGTCTATATGTTCGGCGAGACATTGGCAAAGTTGATTGAAGCATTGGGGATTACGAGAAAAATTCCGAAGCAGGCAGGAACCGTACTTAAATATTACAAAGCGGTTGGAACGCTTGAAAGTGGAGATGTGGCAGAAGGTCAGTTAATCCCGCTTTCCCACTACAGGACAGAGCCAGTCGCCTTTGAAGAAATCAAATTGGAGAAATGGAGAAAGGCGACATCAGCAGAAGCAATCATTGAAAAGGGCTATGATCAGGCAGTTTTAATGACCAATGCGGAAATGAAGAAAGATATTCAGAGGGATATCAGAAAGAAATTCTTCGCTTCACTGGCAAAAGGGACAGGCGTAGCAAGCGGAGCGAAGCTGCAGCCCGCCCTTGCGAATGCCTGGGGAAAATTGCAGGTGCTTTTTGAGGATGACGCAATCGAAGCGGTTTACTTCCTGAACCCGGAAGATGTTGCAAGCTATCTTGGGGAAGCACAGATTATCGCACAGACCGCTTTCGGAATGACCTACATTGTAAATTTTCTTGGACTTGGAACTGTCATTATGAACGGCTCTGTTCCGAAAGGTGCATTTTATGCAACAGCGAAGAACAATCTGATTTTATACTACATCAACGCAGCGGAATCAGACCTTGCTCTTGCGTTCGACCTGACGATGGACGAGTTAGGGCTTATCGGTATGCATGAACAGCCGGATTACAAGACAATGACAGCAGAAATGGTAGCAACGTCTGGAATCACTCTTTTTGCAGAGCGGATTGACGGCGTAGTAGTAGGCACGATCGGTGGTGCAGCAAGCGGAGCATCAGAGACAGGAGCATCAGAGACAGGAGCTTAAATAGGAGCGTGATTAAATGGAGAAATACGAAGTAATTCAATTTTTCACAGACCTTCAAGACAACAACCATCCGTACAACGTGGGGGATACATTCCCCCATGACGGATTGGAAGTCAACGAAGAAAGATTAAAAGAACTTTCTGGCAATAACAACAAGCAGCACAAGCCACTGATTCGTAAAGTCGCAGAACAATCGGAAGAAAAAACATCGCCTTACACCAAAACGGAGATTCAGCGTATGTCTGTAGATTCTCTTCGGATTCTTGCAAAAGAGGTAGGAATTGATAACCCAGATGAAATCAGCGGAAGCGAACTTAAGAAAATGCTGATTCATCACTTTAATTTGTGAAAAGGAGTAAGAAGATATGATTGAGATTAGGAAAAATCCGAACGGGGATACAAGGACGGCTCCAAAAGGAATTACCTTTGAGCAGTTCCAAGAAGCCAATGACATGCACATTGACGATGTGAAAGCGGTTATGTACGAACTGTCAAGAATGATTGATAATGCCGGAGAAAACCACGACTGCACGAAAAAATCACAAGAAAGAATGTTCTATCGTGATTTTGTGGACACGCAGGAGAACGGGGCGGATTTTGTAAATGGCGAATGGTATCAGCTTCATGTTAAGGCAGAGCGTCACCACTTACTTTCTAACTGTCCGGATGATGTGAATTTGATTGATGTGCTTGAAATGATTGCAGATTGTACTTGTGCAGGATTGGCAAGAAGTGGCGAAATCAGAGATTTAGAGATTGACGAAGATGTTCTCAACCGGGCAGTCAAGAATACTGCCGAACTGATTAAAAGCATGGTTTCCGTAAAAGAAAATTAAGGCGGTGACACTATGGGAGAGGAAAACGTTGACAACGGTATGACCGTAGGATTGCAGGAGGAGCTTCTTGCCGATCTCACGTTAGAATTGGAAGATTCCGATAACTTTCAGCCAAAAGCCTTATTGCAGAAAGTCATGGGGGCAATCCGGGAAGTGAAAACAGCGAGAAATTATCCCTCTCATTACTCTGATTTTCAGATTGAGAGGGATTTATACCACTTCTATCCGAACATACGAAATCTTGCGCTTTACGATTATAACCAGACTGGAGCTGAATTTGAGGAAAGCCATGGGGAAAACTCGATTTCTCGGTCATGGTGTGAAAGAAAGGAACTGTTTAACGGCGTGTTGCCGTTGAGCAGAATTTAATATTTTATAGAAGATTGTGCGTGGCAAAAGCCGCAGGGCATCCGCTAAATAGGAGGTGGGTAGGCGGATAAATTATATTCTTGTGGAGGTGAAAGAAAGTTGGATGCACCAATAACACGAGCGGAGCACGAAGAATTTGTCAAGAGAATTGACGCAGAAAATAACAGGCAGAACCGAAGAATTGACCTCTTAGAAAAGAGCGTGCAGAACATAAATGACTTGGCAATGTCTGTCAGAGAGCTTGCGACAAATATGAAAAATATGTCAGAAGAATTGCGTTCGCAAGGGGAAAACTTGAAACTTTAGAGGGCAGAGACGGAGAGATGTGGAGAAAAGTCACTGGATATATTGTAACCGCAGTTATTGGAATTGTGGTTGGATATATCTTTACTCGGATTGGGATGTAGGAGGTAATATTAATGGATTTTACACAGGTAAGCACAGTAGTAGCAATCGTAGTGATTGCATATTTAATCGGATACGGCGCAAAGGTAGTATCAAATGTCAAAGATGAGGTTATCCCGGTAATCGTCGGCGTATGCGGCGGTATTTTGGGTGTGGTAGGGATGTATGTTATCCCGGATTTTCCGGCACATGATATTTTAAACGCAATCGCAATCGGCATCGTAAGTGGACTGGCAAGCACCGGGGTGAATCAGGTGCGGAAACAGAGTAAGAAGTAGGAGGAAAAGAGAATGCCATATATAAAAGAAATGACATTGAGAGATACAGTCGAAATGATGAACAGCGAAAACTACAAAGAACGGTTTAAAGCGGAATACTGGCAGAATGTTATTCGATACAGAAAATTAAAAAACATGTTGGAAAGATGGGATAAGAACTCCCTTGATTTTAAACCAACCTGTCCGAGAAGCACCTACAATATGCAGATTAAAGCAATGACCGACTATATCGCTGTGCTTGAAGCAAGGGCGGTCATGGAAGGTATTGAACTGTAATGCGTACTCTCAACAAAAACAAGCAAAAACAATACTACTCGAACCCCGGAAAACTTGTGCCAATCTATGAAACAGACGATGAGGGTAACATACGGTACATCGAAGTTGACGGTGAATTAGTACCGGTCGAGACAGGTGAGTATGAACCAGGATATTCTATGCCGGTGGAGTTTAAGGCGAATATCAGCGGAAAACTCAATGATGTAATTGTCCGGGCATTCGGTGCAGACAGTAGCGATAACCATGCTCAAATCGTGGTGGATAAAGGTGTACTGCCCTTTAAAATCGGTACTCGGATATGGTTAAGAAGCAAGGTGCGATATAAGGACGAAGCAAAGACTATTGTTGATGGAGATTCGGCAGATTATATCGTAAAAGGAACCATGTTAGAGGCATTAGACCATGATGAGTTCTACTTGGAAGTTTTAAATCACGAGAGCAAGGGAGAAGAAAATGGAGAACAGGAAAATTAATATTCTTGGGACGGAGTACAAGGTTGGAATTGGTTATGATAGCGACGAAGCTGACGGAGAAGCGAGATTTTATAAGAAAGAAATCAATCTACGACCGGTACAAGATATGCTTGATGATGATTCAAGTGATAGTGAAAAAGAAAACAGGTTTTTGGAGGTTTTCAGGCACGAGGTGTTACACTCCATCTTATACGAAGCCGGCGCGGATGAATACGCAAGAGACGAGAATCTTATAGGCCTGTTAGCAATTTTATCTCCGAGAATCTTCAAGGTATTTCAAGAGTTGGATATTTTGTAGCATAACGTCATGGCTAAAACAATTATCAAGTGCAACCTTTCTGAAGAATCCATCCGTAAGGCAATTCAAGAACTGAACCAATACAAGAAAGACCTCAATCGGAAGATTGAAATATTTACGGAGAAGTTGGCGCAGAAAGGCGTGGAGATTGCCAAAATGAATATCGGTGCATATAACGCAATCTACACAGGCGAACTTCTAAGAAGTATTAACTACGAAAAAGGCGCGGTTATCGAAAATGGCTCAAAGTACATTATTTATACAGATTGCCCGTATGCAAAATTTGTAGAATTCGGATTTGGGGCGGTCGGGGCACAACACCCTCACCCTGATACATCTATTGTCGGTTGGAAATATGATGTGAACGAACATGGGGAATCAGGTTGGTTTTACTATAAGGATGGAGAATGGCATTGGACGAAAGGATTTCCTTCTCGTCCTTTTCTTTATGAAACAGCCATGCAGTTAACGGGCGAAGTGGTGAAGACAGCGAAAGAAGTATTTGGGTAGGTGATAAAAATCAAATGGATTAAAAGGTTATTCTGCAATCACGACTATGAACGAACATATATTCACATGGTCAATGGCGGTATGGCAAAGTTATATCGTTGCAAATGCAAGAAATGCGGAAAGGTAAGGTATGAAACGTAATGAATTTGTATTTTGACACAGAATTTACAGGGCTTCACAAGCGGACAACTCTTATAAGCATTGGAATTGTATCCGAAAACGGAGAGAACTTCTATGCAGAAAACAGCAATTACAAAGAAAGTCAATGTGATGATTGGATTAGGGAAAATGTTTTGAAACATACCATTCTCGGCGGTAATGACAAATTAGCTGAAAGGTTAGGGGTGGACGAACACACAACGGTTGTTCTTGGCGGTAAAGCGGATATTCGGTACGAACTGAAAGAGTGGTTAAAGCAGTTTGAAAGCGTTCAGTTTGTTTCTGATGTATGCCACTACGATATGGTTCTTCTGATTGATATTTTCGGCGGTGCGTTTAACCTGCCGGGCAATGTATCTGCGGTATGCCACGACATCAATCAGGACATTGCAAAGCATTACAGAATTTCCGATAGAGAAGCATTTGACAAGAGCAGAGAAGATATTGTTTCTGAACTGTGTGGGAGTTTCATTGCAGGAGATAAACATAATGCGCTTTATGATGCAGAGGTTATCAAGGCTATCTATGAGGAAGTGAGGTAATGGACAACCATTGGGCATTTGACCTTGAAAACGACATATACACTACAATCAAGACAAGGGCACTAAAGAAACTGAAAGACCGATATCCAAACATTTTCTTCACACAGACTGACCTACCAAAAGACGCGACCGTCAAGTATCCGACCGTATACCTAAGAGAACTCGGCGGAAGCCCTGAACAGGGCAGGACGATAGAGGGAAAGGACATCAACGGCGTATGGTTCACCATGCAGTGCGATGTGACCACGAACAAGTCGAAGAAAGAAGCAAGGGCGGTCAATGAGGAAGTAGCACTACTATTTAAAGATATTGGATTTGCAATTGTGGCATTTCCCGAATCAAGCACCGTAGGAAACAACTACGTGAGTAGTATGAGGGTTCGGAGAATGTTTGGAAGCAAAGACACAAAGTAAACGAAAACAAGAGCTGAAAAGCTCTTATTTTTTTATTCAAAAAACAGAAAAGAAAGGAAGATGAAAGATGGCTATAACCAGTTATAAAACAAGGGCAATCATCAAAGAATTTGACGGCGACCCATTATCAGAAATAGATTTTTCGGGAACTTATAAGCTACTGATGAAAGCAAAATCTATGCCTGCGCCAGTAAGTGCGCCAAATACAGTTGAGAGTACGACACTTGAAGATGGGGCGCAGACCTTTGAAAAGGGTATTTTGACTTCTGATTCAAAGGAGTTTACAGGAAACCTGGAAACAGAATATCTTGACAATTTAGGAGATTTGTCTGATACGAGAGTTTGTTTGTTCCAGCTTTACGGGACTAAAGGAATCGGGGAGACTGCGAAATACTGTTATGTTGCGCAAGTATCGGCTAGTCCGTCGGATGTAGGCGGGGTAGATGAAATTGTTGAAATGGCAGCAACAGTCATCCCTAATACAGTGGCAAAGAAAGTAACGCATGATTACACGGTAACAGACAATGGAGACGGCACATTCACCGTAACTAAAGTGTCGGTGGGGGCGTAAGCTATTCGCCAAGACGCACAAAGCGAAAGGCTGTGACGGATAGCGAGGACGAACAGGCAGCCGAAATAGAAAACTTATGGTAGGAATCGGGGCGGTCTACGGACTGCCCCTTTCCCATAAATCACAAATTTTGAAAGGGAAAGGAAAATATAATGAAAACATTTGAAGTAAACGGAAAGCAGTATAAAGGGAAAGAGTTTGATTTTAACTTGGTGTGCGACTTAGAGGATATGGGAGTATCGCTTGATGATATGAGGAACAAGAATCTTTCTCTTATCCGGGCATACTTTGGAATTTGCGCCGGACTTGACAGAGAAAAAGCCGGAGCAGAGTTGCAGGCGCACTTAATCAGCGGAAAGAAATTTGAGAGCCTTACTGACGTAATGTCTGACGAAATGGAAAAATCCGATTTTTTTCGTGCTCTCAGCAAGACAGCGGAGACGGAAGATACAACAGTGGAGAAAGAGGAGAAACGGGAAGCGAAGACGGAACAGAAGAAAGAGGATTGGGAAGAGCAAGAGTAACGCATTACAATTCCCAACGAGAATTGTTTGAGAATGAATGGTTTCCAAAAGCAAACGCAATCGGCATATCATGGCGAGAGTTTTGGTCGATGAATCCACATATCATTAAATGTCTTTATAAAGGCTATCAAGAAAAGCTAAGAGAGCAGTTGATGATTCAGGACAGGATGGCACACGCCGCCGGGCAGTACACTCTTTCTGCGGTAACAGTAGCGATAGACCATGCTCTGAACGGAAAGAAAGCAAAGTCAAAGTACATTGAGGACCCGGTTCTTGCGCAAGCAATTGAAGATTCCATGTTGACACAGGAAGAAATTGACGAGCGTGAGATGAAAAAAGAATTGCTTGCTATGGAACAATGGATAGCAAACGACAGGCGGAGAGGTCTGCCGGAAACCAAGATAACATAGAAGTTTTAAGAGCCTGCGAAAGCAGGTTCTTTTTAGTATAAAGGACGGTGAGCAGATGGCAACGATTGATGAACTTTCTATTGAAGTGCAGAGTTCGGCAAAAGAAGTAGATAACAGCATAGATAAAGCTGCAAAGCAGTTGGAACATCTTGCTTCTGCTACATCAAAAGTATCTGCAAGCAAACTTAATTCCATATCAGGGGGATTGAAAAATATTTCAAATTCTTTGCGCGGCTTAAAAGACGTAAGTTCCGCCATAAAATCCTTGCAAGGCTTATCTAATATTTCCAATGTAACAAAGGGATTAGGAAAATCAAAAAAAACTACAAGCGGGCTAGACCAAATAAAGGCAAGTATTGACACGAAAGATTTTGATTCTGCTGTAGATGAATTACAAAAAAGTTTCCAGGATGCCGGAAAGAATTTTGAATTTAAGGGAAATTCGAGTCAGCTTGAGCAAGAGATAAAAAAGCTTGAGAAAAATCTTGATAGATTATATGAAAGACAAGATGAATTTCGAGATTTAGGAAAGAACATTAATACCGAAGGGTTTATAAAACTTCAAAGAAATATTGCTCTTACAAAAAATAAGCTAGACATTCTGAAATCTCAACTAAAAAATACTGCAAAAGAAACTGGAACTTTATCTTCTGGCCCCCCAATACAGAAATGGAATGATGCACCACAAAAGTCTATACCAGACTATCGAAAAGGACTTGAAGAAGTCAAGAAAGACATAAAAAGTATACAAGAAAGTTTTGGAGGATTTCCAAATGTTCCTAAAGGCACGCTAGACAACGTTATTGGCGGATTAAAAATAGACCTTGAAGAATTGAGAAAAAGATTTCCAAATGCCACAAAAGAGATTGCCGCGTTTGAGGAAGAAATCAAGCGTTTACAGAGCATAGCGTCTGGGTTAACAATGGAACGAACACCATTCAAAGTAAATGCTGACACGAAATCCATTGATAAAGCAAATGAAAAGATAAGAGAATTAAGAAATAAGTTCAAAAAAACGGATTTGGATTTTAAATTCACTGGGAATTTTGAACAATTAAATTCCGAAATCAAAGAGGTACAGCAAGAATTAAAGGGATTAAAAACGGAAGAAAAAGAAATGATTTCCGCCGGAAAAGTAGACACATCTGATTTCGAAAAATTGCAAAAAGCTATAGTAGGTACTGGAAACAAACTTGTGGTTTTGAAGGATTTAAGAAACGAAACAAAAAAATTCAACCAATCACTGCAACAGATAAAAGTTCCGGAAATCCATGAGGAAAATCTTGGAAAACTTCAAAATGCTTTAAGAAAAACAGACGAGCAAACCGAAAAACTTCGAATAAAGCTTGAAAACGGTATAACAATGAGGGATATCGTTCCGAATATAAGTGATAGAAATTTCCGAAAGCTTACAGAGCAGATTGCACTTTCAGAAAGACAAGCAGAAGCACTAAGAAATAAGATAACGGAAATAGAAAAAGTAAATCAAAATTCAGCAAGTGCAGGAATTGACTCTATCCAAAATTCTTTGAAAGACGCAAGTTTGACCGCGGAACAATTTGAAGAATACTTAAAGAACATACGAATACCAGAGATAAGGGAAGCAAACCTGGGAAAACTTCAATCAGAACTTGAAAGAACAGAGAAAAAGCTGGATGAACTAACAGCGAAATCTGACAATTGGGCGAATAAAGGGATTAATCCTGATAGCACAAAATTCAGAAACCTTCAAGAACAGATTGTTATAACTTCCAGGAGAGCAGATGCGCTAAGAGAAAGAATCGAAGAAGTCGGAAGAACAAAACCTCAAGTAAGCGGATGGCAAAAGCTAACAGCTGTGGCATCGCTGATAGACAAATCATTTAATTCGAT
>Ga0224748_10007_pt1 | contig 35886 bp, 43 predicted proteins | sample LIM_F_Water_Neg_FD_182074 | JGI IMG/M metagenome (GOLD analysis project Ga0224748, IMG submission 182074) | Enriched cells from gastrointestinal tract of the lab mouse from Pacific Northwest National Laboratory (PNNL), Richland, Washington... | ecosystem: Host-associated > Mammals > Digestive...
AATGTTGCTGCCATCAGGATAGACCGATCCAACTTCAAATTGTCCTCATAACAATTTGCACCAGGAGAACGGCTCTCCTGGTGCAATCAGCTTAAAGGCTTTCGTAGGAAACCAGTTCGCTCACCGGGATACGCATTTGGTTGTGCCGTTCCGGGTCAGCAAAGTTTTCTCCGGCATAGCCGACGGCCAGTATGTTGACCGGCTCCAGATTGGCGGGAAAACCGAACTCCCGGCGCAGAACATCCGGCTTGAAATAGCACACCCATACGCTGCCCAGGCCCAGCTCCGTGGCCTGGAGCATCATGTGATCGGTCAGGATAGAGGCATCAATGTCCCCGGTCTGCTTCTGGTCAAAGGGCCGCACCCACGCTTTGTTGTGGTCGGCGCAGACGATGATAGCCAGGGGCGCACCGTAGATGTTGGTGGCTTTGCCGATCTTCGCCAGCCCGTCCTCGCTCTGGACGGCAATCAGGTGAACCGGCTGGAGGTTGGCGGCGGTGGGGGCCACATGAGCGGCCTCCAAAATTTTCTCCAGCTTTTCCGGCTCCACCTTCTTGTCGGTGTAACTGCGGATGGAGCAGCGAGTTTTAGCAATCGTAATAAAATCCATGATATGTTGTCCTTTCTGAATGATTTGATAGCTGACAATCAGGAATGCCATCTGCTATGATTTTAGCAACATCCAGAAATCTTCACAAGATTGCACTTTTTAGGTAGGTACTTCCCAAAAAGATAGTCCTTTTCTAAAGGAACATACCATGATATACTTGGTGCGAGGTGAGACTATGAAGCAGACACAGTTTAATTGTCCTGTTGAGGCCACGCTGTCGTTGATTGGCGGGAAATATAAGCCGCTCATCCTCTGGCACTTGGTAGACCGGCCTTTGCATTACATGGAGTTACAGCGGCGTATCCCCAGCGCAACACCTAAAATGCTTTCCCAACAGCTTCACGATCTGGAAGGATGCGGGATGATCCATAGAGAGGTGATCCCGGAGAAGCCGCCGAAAACGGTGTATTCCCTGACGGCCTTCGGGGAAAGCATCATTCCCGTTATAGACGCTATGTGCCAATGGGGGACGGACTACCTGGACGGGTTGGATGTGCAGCCGCCATGCTGCGGCGCATAATTCTTATCGCAGCAACGGCATACTGCCGGTCAACTTATTGACCTTTTTCTTCGGGCCACAGATCGCAACACCAAAATATTGCAGGGTACTTTCTGGAACGTGGCCCATCTTCTCAACAAATTCGTCATAGGTCTTGCAGCCCTGGGCCAGATCGGAGAAGTCCACCACCGTTAAATCTTGAAAATCAGGCTGGTAGAGCTTTTCCCGTATCTGTTTGATGATCTCCGGCGAACCGCGCAGGATGGGCACAGGAAATTCGATGATGCCAAGATGTTCGTTGCCACTTTGGTCGGTCACGTCGGCCCCTACTACCTCCGGCATTTTCTTTCCCAAGGTGATCCCCATGATCGCCGCCGTGTTCGCAATAATACCCAGGGGTAGGCTTTCGTCAATCACCATGACGCACTTCTCACTTTGCCAATCCATTTTACTACGCCTCTTTTCTCAAAAATAGTTTGCTCTCGGACAGGAGCAGACCCGCCAGTGTCAAAGCTGTTCCGACAGCAGCTAGGGCGGTGATTTTTTCATGGAGGATTGCCACGGAAGTCACCACTGTAATAACAGGAACCATATAGATATAAACGCTCGTTTTGACCGCTCCCAGCGCCTTGACCGCGAAATTCCAGGTGACAAAGCACAGGGCTGATGCGCCCAAGCCCAAAAAGAGAATGTTGAACAGGTACACAGGATTTGCAAACCTTGCCAGTTCCAGCCTAAAATCGAACAGGAACAGAGTTGGGAGCATGAACAGGATGCCATAGCAGAACACCCGCCGGGTGGTGAGAATGGTGTGGTAGCCGTAGCCGCTGATTTTCTTTGTCAGCACAGAATAACAGGCCCAAATCAGCGCGGCCAGCAGCGCCAGCAAGTCCCCAGTGGGGTTTAGTTCCAGCTTGGAGCCGTTGAAGCTGATTAAAGCGATCCCGGTCATAGCCACTACAAAGCCAATGAAAAAGCTGGTATGAGGCTTTTCCTCTTTCAAAAACAGATGGGATAGAATGGCCGTGAAAAACGGAGCTACGGAGATAATCACCCCGACATTGGAGGCCATTGTGTAGGTAAGTGCGATATTTTCCAGCAGATAGTAAAGGCATATCCCGCATAGGCCCGCGGCGGCAAAGGTCAATTCCTGTTGCCGGTTCGTCCCTTTCAAAGGTTGGGGATAAACAACCAACAGGGCCAGCAGTCCCATGACGAAGCGGAAGAACAGTATCTCTACCGGCTGGAAGTCGGTCAGCAGAATTTTGGTGGAGATAAAAGTCGTTCCCCAAATGATGATCGTGAGCAGGGCGGAGAGATGGCCCGCTGTGCCATTACCCTTCATGCGGCATTTCCTCCGTATCCTTGAAGATGTCCCGATAGATACCGGGGGCCAGTCCAATAAATCGGTTGAAATAATTGGAGAAGTGGCTTTGATCGGAAAAGCCGGTTTGCAGTGCCGCCTCAACGGGGGGAACACCTTGCTCCAACAGCTTTTTAGCCTTGCCTATGCGAATGTTTTCCAGGTAGCTGTACGGTGTGACGCCTTTTGAGCGGGCAAAGGCCCGGAGCAGGGTGGATTTGCTCAATCCGGCGCAGCGGCAGATCTGATCCAGATAAATCCGCTGGGTATAATGCTGCTCCATAAAGGCACAGGCTCTTTCAATTTCCTCCCGACACTCCGGGACGCAGTTCTCAAAGGGCTGGCCGTATTGCTGGATTAGCAGAGAAATCAGGAGCAGCAGATTTTCCTCTTTGCCAAACTCATTGGAGCCTTTCATCACCAGTTCATGGAGCGGGCGCAGATAGCAGGTGACTTCTTCATCAAAGATTACATTTTGGGAAAATCCGGGCAGCTCCCGTCTACCGGTGACTTCCTCCGCCAAGTCCAGCATGACCTCCTTGGTGATGTTGAAGCCCCGGTAATCCAGCGTCCCGCCGTCACTCTGGGCACAGGCGTGGTTGTCCCCTGGGTTAAACAGAAGAACATCGCCCCTTGTGATGGCGTACTCCTGGTTTTTGCAGGACAGGACACGTTCCCCGTCCTCCATGAAGCCAATCACATAGTATTCATGGAAATGGTTCGGAAAAGGCTGTACGATGCCCTCAAAACGGTAAGCCTCAATGTGTAGCTCGTCATCGTAGACCACCGTTCGCACTTCTTTTTTCATGCGGTGTACCTCCTTGTCCGTCCCATTATAACAGCCGAGGATTGAGCTGGCTTGTAAAATATCTTCATTTTTCGCAGGACTGACAAAACAGCGCAGGGATGGGTCAGCCAATCCCTGCGCTGTTTTGGTTCACTTCGCCTTTTGCTCCGCTACTGGAATTTGATTGATAAGCAAAGCAATCACGATACCAACCGTAGTATCGGCAATCCTGTTGAGGCCAAACATCAGGGGACTTTCATCGGTTCCATGCGTCACCGTTATGCAAAGAAATACAACGCACATCAAGAATGTCCCCTTTTCCTGCTTTATGAGTACAGAAAAGTTAATAAGCGGGATAAGCAAGATTGACAAGCACAAATATCTCAATATCTCGCAAGGAATTAAATATATGTTCTTTTCAATGAGCAGGACGGTCATTCCCCACACTCCGCCAATAATTGTTGCGATTTCTCGGTTCAATGCTTCACGCAAGCTGTCCTTTGGGGTGCGCTGGATGCACAGGATAGCGGCAATCGCGGCATAGAACGCTGTGTTAGAGTTTCTGACTGTATCGACCAGGAAGCACAAAAAGACAGCGATAACGGTTTTTATAGTGCGGCCCCCCACCTTTAGGGGGCTAATTTTCATATTTACCCTTTAGAGTGTATTCTGCCAGAATATGGCCGTCCATTTCCCGATAGAGTTCATTCAGTAGAAATCCTCGCCGCAAATCCAGCAGCTTGTCCAAAGCATATACATGAAGCTCATAGATGTGCGGCTGATCCGGCGGGGTCATTCCGCCATAGTAGGAGGACAACTCCGCAGACTGTTCACCGCCCTGAATGCTCGTCCAGCTATTCCGGCCCTGAATGAAGTCGGTGGCCGTCTGGCTCTCGTTGTCCTTGATCTCAAGACGGGTGATGTTCGCAGCCAGCCAGTGTATCCAGGCAAAGCCGCCTGTCACCGGGTAGGCGTCCTTATCCTCCAAGACAACAGCAATCGAAGCTGTGCCGGAAGGAGCATCTTCTACTCTAAAGGGTACAGAATAGGTAGGAATATGGTTCTCGTTGAATTGAGTTCCCCGGCCTCCATACTGGGGCTGGATTACCCCGTCAATAATACCGCTGCTGGTAACTTTCATTGTGATACCTCCAATTCAATGTTCTGCACATAGTATAGGAGGCATTCAGTGAAATGTAAATTACCCACTTTTTTGTGGGTGTTAATCGGGGACTACCCCTTTTTTCTCCAAGATATGCTCCATTCCGTTGGCTTTCAGATAATCAATGCCGATGTGCTGCATGATCCGCAACGCTTCTAATATCTGTTCGCCCATATCGGAGGTCAAGGAGTATTCCACATGAAGCGGATACCCTTCAAATGACTTCTTTTGGACAAATCCATAATCAATCAGTTCTTTTAACTGCTCCAAGAGCATCTTTTGAGTAATGCCGTCTATATCCTTTTCCAGCTTTGCCAATGATGTAGCGCCTAAACGGAGCCTCCATAGTATGATGGGCTTCCACTTACCTTTTATCATATCGTGGACAAGCTCTAAAGGGCAAGTGTACTCTGTTCGCATTTTCATACAGATGTGTCCCACCCTTTGCACACGTCCACCCAAGAGGTAAAGCCGGAATATTTCTCTAATTCTGCAATCGTCAGCTCAATGGCGCTGTTGCTGCTGCCGCAGGCGGGGAAAACTGTTTCAAACCGCTTTAAGGAATTGTCGAGATAGACTGTCACGCCCTCATTGACCGCAAACGGGCATACGCCGCCCACTGCATGGCCGATCAGCGTTTCCGCTTCGTCAAGGGTGAGCATTTTCGCCTTCGTGCCAAATTGGGCCTTATACTTGGGATTGTCGATTTTGGTGTCACCAGCTGCGACGATCAGGACAGCGTGACCATCCACCATGAATGAGAGCGTCTTTGCGATTCGGCAGGGTTCACAGTTAAGGGCCTGTGCCGCCAGCTCCACGGTGGCGCTGGACACTTCAAATTCCTGCACCTGATCCGCCATACCATACTGACTGAAATATGCTTTTACTTTTTCAATGGACACAACAAATCCTCCTATTCAATTTCAGAACCACATAGCTTGTTCATCTCTAAACTTTGGAACCGGCCCATCCTGATATGGGTCATAACGATGCTCATTACAGCCAAACTCCTGCAAAAAGCAAATCATATCCTCCGCCGTCCACTTCACAAGGGTCATCCCATCAAAGGCTTCCACCCTGCCGTCATCCATCGTATTCTTAAAATACCATTCAACGATAGTCTGATCCTCTTTGTGGAAATACTGTTTGATGTTCCACTGGAGGACAGTTCCGCGTGTATTCCATTCCTCAAACCAGTGCTTTACTTTGGCAGCACCCTAATACTGCGGCCCCCAGCTTTCGATGTAAAGAGCATCAGCAGAAAATATATCCTCTATGCCGAGGTCTTTCTTTTGCAGCCACATATCAAACCATAGTCTGATGATCTTTTCCCGTTTATCCATACTGTCCTCCTATACCCGCTGCCAGAGCAGCATATTATTTTCAAACAGGCCGTTGATTCTGCTGGTGTCCTTTAGCCATGCCAGATAGGAGCGGACTGTGCTGCCCACCAAAACATACTGCTCAAAGTTCATTGTCAGCCCGTAGTCCGAAAACAGTTTTTGCAGGATTGTCTCAAAGCAAAGCGGCTCCCGGCAGATGCCAGTGATCTTGTCCGCAATCTCCAACACCTTGTCGATGTTATACTGTGCCAGCTCTGTCACATCCTCGGAGGCCGCAGCGTGAGCCGGGACAAACATTTTTGCCCGCAGGGATTTGACCATTTCCAGCGTTTTCAGATAGGCGGCAACATCGTAGATGAAACCAATCTGATACTTATCCAGCGTTTCCCGGCTGGACAGGCAATCCGCCAGATAGACCACATCATCCGGAGTCCGAAAGCCCACCATATCAAAGAAGTGCCCCGGCAGGGGGATAATCTCAAAGCCCTCCGGCAAGGATTCTTTGGTCAGCTCTTGGGCGTCGCTCTCCTGGGCCATGAGAAATTTGTGCCGCAGTTCCTTACAAGGATAGCCACCGTACAAAAAGGACGGCTCCAGTATGGGGTGACGGGTAAAGGCGCAGTCAATTCCCGGCGCATAGATCATGCACCCGGTCTGGCCCTGCAAATACTTATTTCCGCCGATGTGGTCAGCGTTGGAGTGGGTGTTGTAGATAGCGGTAAGCCGCCAGACGTTGGCATCCAGAAGCTGCCGCACCTTACGCCCCGCGTCCTTATCGTTTCCGCTGTCAATCAGGCAAACGTCCTGCTCGTTCAGCTTCACCAGCCCAATTTTTGCTGGACTTTGAATATAGTAGCTTTGCTCCGAAACTTGAATCAGTTCGTACATAATTGAAAATCCTCCTATGAACGTGTATTGTCCAGTCTTTGCACTATTTCCTCAACATCAATAACTTTGTAACCCTGTTGTTTCAATGCCTGCGCGAACAGTCCCATTCCTGGAATCAGTCTGCCGCTGAAACTGCCGTCATAAATCTGATTGACGCCGCAGGTGGGACTTCTGGATTGAAGAATCACAAAATCAATATCTTCCTCCTGTATCTCGGCCAATGCCCGCGCCACGCCCTGGCTATATTCCGAATGGATGTTATTTCCGTTTTCGTCCATAACAATGCCGTTGACTATTTCAGCACAAGGACGGGGTACTCCCAGGTCCGCCAACATTTCCGGGCAAATACAGACTACCTCTTTATCTTTCAGGAAGTCTATAACAAGCTGATTTTTGTTGTTTTTCCCGTTGTATTTGCAGTTTTCACCCATGATGCAGGCACTAACAACTATTTTCATGCTTTTAGATACCTCCTGAACGATTTGGATAGAAAATCGTGTTATAGACCGCACACCCATCCCCGGACAAGTTCTGATAGACATGGGGTATATCGGCCCGGAAACGGACGGCCTGCTTCTCACTGACATTTACCGTTTTGTCTCCCAGGACAAGCCGCAGCGTCCCACGCAGAACAAAGATGTGTTCCTCCACACCGTCATTGTGCTTGTCCGAGGAATGGCGGCAATCCGGGTCAAATTCAATGTAGAAAGTTTCCACACTCCGCACCGGGTCATAGGTGAATAGAGGATAGGCCCGCATTTTTCCGCCGTCCCCTAAAATCACATTGGCCTGATCCGGGCTGACAATGGTGTATTCTGCCTGTGGCCCTTCCAGGAAGTAGGACAACGGCGTTTTCAGCCCCGTGGCGATCTTCCAGAGTATTGTCACCGTGGGAATGGACTGACCGCGCTCGATTTGGCCCAACATGGGCTTGCTTACGCCAGTCAGAACCGAAACATCATCCAGGGACAAAGTTCGGGTGGTGCGTAGACTTTTCAGCTTCTCGCCAATTTTCAAATTCATAGCTTCCATTTATATTCACTCCGTATGTTTTTGCGCTTTTATAGTTTATTATAGCATACAAGACGGATAAATGGAAGTCCGAATGAAAAGTTCTTTCCAGGAATTGAATTACGGCTGGGCCTATGTTATAATTCAAACGATAAATTTTTGGGGGAAAAGGTGTTTTGATGAACGAATACATAACAAATCGGGTACATGATTTGTACTGGAAAGAAGATATAAATTGTGCAAGAACAGCCCTCGTCTGTTTAAGCGAATTATTTGAAATTACCATTGAGCCGCAAACAATTCGGTCTGCGGTTGGTCTGCATGGTGCAGGCGGATATAGAGCGCAATGTGGTTTGGTGGAAGGTACGCTTATGTTCATAGGTATTTATCTTCATGGGTTGGGAAAATCAGAAGATGAAATTGTAGCTGCCTGTTATAATTTTGCGTCTGCCTTTGAAAAAGCATTTGGATCATTAAGATGCCTTGAACTGCGTCCTTCGGGTTTTTCAGAAAGTGATCCGCCACATCTATGTGAAAACCTGACTTGTAATGGAATAGAGTTTGCGTACCAATATATTTTAGGGATTGCGAAACAATAAATAGAATTTATATGTTTATCGGGGAGTTGCCTGAAAAGGCGGCTCCCTTGTCTTTTCCTCTTATGATATAATGTCCAAAACGAGTTGCGCCGTCCAGTCACGCTCTCAAACCGTCCAGTCACGTCAACCGGCTTTATTCCAGCGGCCATTTGAACGAATAAACACATATGAGGAATATCAACATGATAAAAATAGCGATTTGTGATGATGAAGCCAATATCCGCGCCTATCTCTCGTCATTGATTGGGGCGCAATCCTGCCCCTGTGAGATTGTGGAGTACGCTTCTGCCGGTGACTGCCTTGCAGACACCCAAAAAATTGATTTGCTCTTTTTGGACATAGAGTTGGCTCCCTCCAGCCTGGATGGTATGGCCTTGGCCCGGAAAATCAGGGAACGGGCGACTGTGACACAGCCGGTCATTATCTTTGTGACCGGCTATGAGCGGTATGTGTTCGATGCCTTTGACGTGGGTGCGTTCCAATACCTTCTGAAGCCGGTGAACGAGGAAAAGTTTGCCCAGGTCTTTGCCTGCGCCGTGGAGCAGATCGCGGCCAACCGGGAAAACCCGCAAAAAGGCCGTGTGCTGACACTCCAATCCGCCAATACCAGCAAAACCGTACCACTGGACAGCATCTACTACATCGAAAGCAGCAATCACAGGGTCGAGCTGCATTTGAAAGATGGCGAATTTGCCTACTATGCAAAAATCGGGGATCTGGAGTTGGAACTGCAAGATCAGTTTTTCCGCATCCACAAGGGCTATCTGGTCAACCTCTCCTATGTGGCCGGGTACAGCAAAACGGAAATGACACTGACAAATGGGGAACGGCTTTTGCTCTCAAAGTATAAATACCAGGACTTTGTAAAAGCGTATCTCCATTTTTTGACAAAAGGAGCGGGCCTATGAGTGAAACAGGATTCCGCATTTTCAACAGTGCTTTTTCTGCTGGGGCAGAATTGACCTACGCCGTCCTGCTCACCGCCTTTTTCAAGCCCTTTATCCCCTCCCAGGGTCGGAAGCGGCGAAGGCTGCTCATTGTATTTTTCGTTTACATCCTGTTTGAGATTGTCTGCAACCGGGCCGCGCTCCCACAAGGTTCTTTTGGGCTGATTCTGACGGCGTTGCTGCTAGCGGTATCAAAGTGGATTGACTTGGAAAAGCCCTTTGTGTTCCTCCTGACGCTGCTCTATTTCAATGCCAGAATTTCCAGCGGCCTGATAGTACAAAGTCTGTACTTCATCGTGGAGCGGTCAGTCCCCTGCCGTCTGGAACCGCCGGAGGCGGTCTTTCTCCGTGCCGCCCTGCTGGTCATGCTGTTCCTGCTGTCCCACGCCTCCATGCTGGCCGTCATGCTCTATGCCATCCAGCGTCAGATACGGAAACAGCGAATGACGCTCCACCGGCGGGAGCTGTGCTATATCAGTTTGGTGCCAACGGCGGGGATTTTGTTCGGACAGGTGATTTCCCGGCTGCTGATTGAGTTCAAGGACGGCGTTCTGCTCCAGCTCTATGAGCGTCACCCGGCATTTCTGGCGGTAATCCCGGTGCTGGCTCTGCTGTTCTACGCTGGGGCCTATTTGACCATCGCCTTTCAGCAGGGCATGGCGGCGCTGCGGGAGGAACAGGCCAACTATTTCGTAGAACGCCAGCAGACACAGGCGATCCGGGCGCGTATCCATGAGGCAGAGCAGTTTTATACCCGCATCCGTCAACTGAAACATGAAATGCGGGGCCACATGACCAACATCAAGGTGCTGGCCAGTCAGGGCAAGTATGCCAGCCTGGAGGACTATATCGCCCGGATGGACGAGAATATCAGCGACTTTGAATTGACGCTTCAAACGGGAAACCCGGTCACGGATGTGATCGTCAACGATACACAGCGGCGGAGCCTTGATTTGGGCATCCGTTTCCAGGTGGATTTCCATTACCCGGAGCCGGGGGCCTATGACGCCTTCGACATGGGTATCATCCTGCAAAATCTTCTGCAAAATGCGTTGGAGGCTTGCGAGAAGGTCAGCGAGGGTAAACGGTTTATTGTACTGACTGGAAAGAGAAAAGGACGTTTCTTTCTGATAGAGGTCAAAAACTCTTTCGTGGGTGAGGTGGTATTTGGGCGGGACGGCTTGCCTGTCACAACGAAAAAAGAGGACATTCCTATGCACGGCATTGGCTTATCCAACGTGCGCCGGGAGGCGGAGAAGTATATGGGAGAATTGGAACTGAAAATAAATCAGCGGGAATTTTCCGCAACAGTTCTATTGCAGGAAAGGAGCAGTTTATGAGCGGCATGATTGATTGCAGATATTTGAACAGGATGTATAGCCCCCTGCCCGAAAACCGCACCGTTCGGAGTGCGGCGGGACGGACTTCCAGTTTTCTGGATATGGCTGTAAAGACTGGCAAAGGTACGGCTGACGTGCTGGAGGTCAGCGGTAAGCCGGAAGTTTCCGAAACGGATGAAACGTCGAATGTGGACGCCTATATGGATCATCTCAAAAAGAAATATGGGCGGGTGACAATCGAAAGCATTGGGAAGGATCAGGCAAGCCTTGAAAAAGCTGGCAAGCGCATGAGCGGCAATGATGTTGTGATTGCACCCAATATCCTGGAAGAAATGGCCGGCGATGTAAACAAAGCCCTTTATTATGAACAAAAAATCGACTATTTTTTCAACACCGTTATCCCCCAAGGAAATGCGATTTGTGCCGCACAGGGCTTGGTTTTTGAGCCTTGCGGAGTGGTAGTCCACGAGGACGGAACCGTGACTTATATTTGCGGGTGCAGTGATTCCCCGGAGCGTGTGGCCGAAGTAAACAGGATCAATGCGGAAAAGGCCAAGAAAAAAGCGGAACAGCAGCGGCAGTATCAGGAGCAGGCTGCTGCGGCGGCAGCGGAACGCAGGGCGATGTGGGAGCGTACCGCACAGGCCGAGGCGCTGGAAAAGTCCTTTTCCAATATCGGTGATCTGCTGAAAACGCGGATGGTATCTGCCCCCGCAGTCACGCCGGAGATTTCTTTACCGGCAGGAGCAAATATGTTTTTCCTCGATATGTGATGTAAAGGAAAGGGTGATATAATGAGCAACACAATTCAGCCAAGTTATGGGACGCAGGCATATAGCGCCCCCACAAAGGCCCGTGAAGCCAAGCAGACCGGGACGCAAGGCAACGGTTTTCTTGATATGGCGGCGCAGGCCAGCCGGGGCAGGACGGACACGCTGACCACCGGCATGAGCGGTCTTATGGGTATGGCGGGTTTGCCTGCCCGCCTTATGATGGATTTGTCGGTGCGGGCTACCGGGCAGGTTCAGACGGGGAGTGTGGATGCAGCAGAAGCAACAGAGGCTCCTTCTCTGGAAACCATGCTGAAAGCCAAATACCCCAACATCCATTATCACGTCTTTGATGCCAGCAGCGGCTATTGGAGGACACGGAACGACTACCCCCATTACCTGTTGTATCAGGACGGGGACAAAGCAAAGGAAACGCTGGAAAATTGGCAGCCCACCGGGGCCAATCCCTTCTATGGCTCCATTGATGGCAGATTTACTGCTCCAAAGGAGATTCACGCCCTGGGCAACGTCCCGCCTGGGAGCAAGGCGGTGGTCATTCATCCCAAAGTACAGGAGCGCATGGAGCAAGACCCGGCCTACGCCCAGGAGATCTACGCAAAGATCGACACCTGGTTTGCCTTTGACGTGGCGCGGAACGAAGCCATTATCCCCGGAAGCACAGCGGGGATGTCCCAGGCCGTTGCCATCGGAGAGGACGGCAATATCTGTAATGCCTGTTCCAGCAGTCCCGGCAGGATCACCTACTCCAAGAGCGGTTCTGACGATGAAGAAAGCTGGTGGGATTTGCGTATGGCCCGCCACGCCGAGTTTATGAAGTTGGCGGTGGAAAAACAGATTGAGCGGCACATCCAGGCATCCCAACTGGCCGCGTCCGCTGCGGCAAAGTCCCAGCTTGCCGCTATGTTGACGGGAGGAAATCTGCGGGAAATTTTCGGCAGCGAGATCGCCGGTATTCCTACTGAAACCGTCTTGGCGATCACGCAGGCCCAGGTTTGGGGCGGCGGAGCGATTTTCTGATTATCCCTCTCAAAATAAAGCGAAAGGACAAGGCTCGGGGGCCTTGTCCTTCCGCTTTCTGTTCAGATACCTATAGCAGCCTGTTATCCCTTATACGTTGGGTCTAAGTTCGCCTTTTCCTGCTCGGTAAGAAGATCGTTCCAGTTGATCTCAGGTTCGCCATATTTCATATAGAGCCAATAGGAGCCATTGATTTTGACAACGATGTTTTCACCATATTGATATACTTCACAGCCGATAACGGGATGATTTGCCTGGAAATTTTCTTTTGGTATTCCGTCCGCGCCATCCCCCTGGTAGTTGGTAACATCACTTAAAATCTTTCCGAGATAAACAAAGTCATCTTTCTGCTCTGGATAGCCTTTTTGGTCGCTGGATTGAATGTAAAGTGTATCATTCACATAAACCATAGGGGCTGCGTCAGCTACACCTTGTTCGTTTCCATCCTGATTTGCAAGGGAAAAGTGAGCAATGGCGGCGCACACCAGGACGAGGCAAGCAGCGATAGCCCCCCATTTCAACCAACTGGGCCTTTTCGCATGTTGAGTGGGTGAGGCTTCTTCGATGTAATCTGCGTCCACTTGGCCCAAGGCTTTTAACAAACGCTTTTCTTTCATAGATCAAAACCTTCTTTCTCCAATAATTGCTTCAGTTCCTTCCGGGAGCGGAGCAAAGACATCTTCACTTTGCTCTCACTCATTGAATAGCCTTTCGCAATTTCTTTGATTGTGTTCATATACCAATATCTACGCATGAATATTTTGCGACTGTCCGTTGAAAGTGTACCCAGGAACCGATTGAGCAGTTCTGTCAAAGCAAGATCATCAACAACCTGTTCCACATTTTCGGAAGCCGGGATACAATCGTTTAATTCTTCCAGCACAAGCGGTACTTGCCCGCAACCACGTTTTTCCGCGCTGTATTGCTCCCACCTGTTTAGCGATAGATGCCGGGTAATCGTACCCAGGAAAGCCGCAAATTTGCTCGGACGCTGGGGTGGTATTGTTCTCCACGCGTTGAAAAACGTATCGTTTACACATTCCTCGCTATCCTCATGGCTGTGCAGGATATTAAATGCGATAGAATGGCAGTACCTCCCGTACTTCTTCGCAGTTTCGGATATAGCAGTTTCAGCGCGCGCCCAATACAAATCTATAATTTGCTTATCCTCCACACGAACCTCCTTTCCCCTGCGATAAGGCCCTTCACCCATATAGACAGGAAACCTCTATAGCACGTCACATTTTTTCAAAAAATAAAGTGCAGGGGACAAAACTCATTTACGTTTTGTCCCCGCACCTTTCATTCAGATAATCATATCCGAAAATGTATCGGCCATCCGCCCAACATAGAATTTAGCTATTGGCTTGGCTCTTATCATAACTTGAAACAAATCGTGTTCTGTCAAATGAAACCTCGTTGCTACAATAGTCCAAATATTCTTGAAACAAATCCTCACTGTACTGGCGATTATCAAAAAACTCCGACAGTGTTAAACTGCCATCTGGTTGAGCATATGCCAGAAAAATGTATTGATTCCCGCTTTCTGGAAGCCCTGTGTCCTTGCTCCGATCTGAAAAAATCAGCATCATTGTCCCGTCTTTTTTGAAGCCTCCATGCTTAGAACATTCAATGTTTTCGGTAAGCTCTCCTTTGAGGTTTTCATCTACTCTAATTTTATATACACTGAGATCTGCGTCAGAACTGCCTGGCTCATCAGGTACTATGTTTTTGACGATCTCCTCTACCGTTCCCACAAATACATAATCTACTGCGCCAACATACTCATATAGATTTGTTTCATCGACCACCATGTTAACATGGGCATAATATTCTGTATCTCCATTCCATGTCACAGTTTTTGCACCGCAACTTGTCAATGAAAAAAGGATGCAGAATAAGGCTAAAAGTATGAGCATATTAAAGCGGAACTTCTTCATTGTCATACCTCCAAACAGATATATTGAATTCCCTCACAAATATAGACGCAAAAAAGCATTAAGATGTTGCAGAAGAATATTCGATTTATGTAATCATTTCTGAAAATGTAACGGCCATTCACCCAACAAAATTCCATTGGCGCTCCATGTAAGACTTTAGTTGCTGGGTGTCCCGTTGGTAATCTGCATAAATCATATCCAAAGCGTCAAAGTGATTTGCTATGGCATGGGCGGCACAATAGCCGCTTTCCATCCCCGCCGAAATCCCCCTCCGCAGAGGAAAGCGGGGGGACAGAGCGTTGGGGGTACCACTAACGTTGGTCAGGGCCCCAAAAAGCCCCGGGCTGGCCGCTCTGCGTCCAGTCGAACACACCTGACGGTGTGGCTTTGTGCTCCCGTTGGTAGCTTATTCCTGCACATCCGCACAGGAAGTACAGAACACCGTTGCGCCCCGTCAGGAGTGTGCCGACTCCGGTACAGTACCACCATGGGAGATCAGCCGGGTAAGCGGGTCAATCACGATGATCTCCCGACCCATCTTCTGCGCATAGCGCACAGTCGCCGCTGTTCCGCCGCGCCGTTCTCCGTTGTAGACGGCCAGCAGAGCGGCGGCGTGATCTACCAGAAAGCGGTTGCGGTCCAGCATACAATTTTTGTAGTAGGCCCTGCTAACATAAACGATGGAATCCGCCCGATCCAGGGTAGAATGATAGAGGTCCCGCGATGAAGCTGACCACTTGTCAGCTTGCTCCTTGCAGGGGAGAATACAATGGAGCTTGATCGCGGGATTCTTCTCTCTCAGGTCAAGGACGGAGAGAGCGAACCATGTATCGGTGGCCTCTGCCATGCCGGACAGGAATTGCGTGAAGCCAGCGTTGACTAGAGCAGCGATTTGCTCTGCCAGCACCGCTTTCAGCGCCACACATCGGCTGTCCGTTTCGTCATACTTCCAGGGAAATTTATGAGGGCGGTGGCCGGTGACCGCACAGCATTTACCTAACATAACTCACCATCCCCTAAATAGTGTCCCGGATAGTTCTGGAGGTGCTTGTCCAGATACTCCAGACAATCAGCCCCACCGCCTTCGTTCTGTTCCAAGATAGACGTAAACTGACGGCGGCTTTCTAATTCTTCCCACGTTGTTAAAATGCAAGCATCAGGAGTATAGGGCGTATTCTCCAACACTCTCTCCGGCGTACCCAGATGTTGTATACCTGCACCCCTAGGAGGGGCAACAACAATCCAGAGATAGCCCACTTTCTTGGAGTAGAGAATGAAAAAATATCCCTGGTTGTCGATATATTTCTCAAATGCTTTACGAATAGAGTCCAGCTTCTGCTTCATTTTACTTATATAGACCATTTTTACGACTCCTCTCTTTTGGCTCTCCGTACCTTAACATTATAATCTTGAGTGTCAAATATTACAATACTGGTATTTTTATTTTTTGAACACATGGCCCATAATCCATTCTTAGAAGGAGGTGGGCCAATCATGTTTGCAATCCGCATTAAAAATCTGCGCCAATCAAGAGAGTTAAATCAGGTTCAGCTTGCGGAAAAACTGGGCGTTAAAAAGCAAAGTATCAGTAACTGGGAAAACGACAACATTATGCCATCCATAGATATGCTGATAAGGATTGCCAATTTCTTTCATGTAAGCACGGATTATCTACTGGGGAGGGATATGCAGGAACCGAGTGCTCCGCAAATGCTTGATATAACCGGTTTAACTCCGCGCCAAATAGAGCACATCCAGTTTATCGTAGATGATTTACGACAAAGTGAGCATTAAAAATTCTCCTATGCAGCCCGCATAGGAGAATTTCTTCTATAGAACAAATTTACTCTTAATAGGCTATGTATAGCCTATATAGTAGCATGGGTAGCCTACTTTTACAAGAAAAATTTTGTATGCTTGTAAAAAAGGAAAGCAGGCTACGATATGGATACTGTTTCAGCGATCCGCGATAGAATTTTGCGTCTATGCTCTGAACGCAATATTACAATAAATAAACTTTCCACATTATCTGCACTACCACCATCCTCGATAAAAAATATACTATACGGCAAGAGCAAAGATCCCAAAATTCTTACAATCAAAAAAATTTGTGATGGATTGGACATTACTCTTGTTGATTTTTTTAATTCATCAGAATTCATGAATTTAGAGCCAGAAATACGATGATGTGCAAAATACAGCGCAAAAGCGATTGACAACCACAATATATTGTGGTATAGTGTCCTTGTAATTGATTGTTTGTGCGTTCTCCGCTGAAACGCGGAGCTGAGCCCGCAGGGCTTGGGACCGGGGAGGCACCCGCATTGCATACGTTGTTAAGGTTGTACGTTATGCCAGCAGGGCTGCTGCGCGGATAGGCGGGCGGTTGCTGGTAGGATTTAATAGGGGGCAGTCTGCCCCAACGCTGATAGCGGGAATGACGAAAGCTCTCCAGAGTGAGGGCTGAGATACGGCTTTAGGCCGTGTTTTTGTCATTCCCGCTCTTTTTTTGCCCAAACGCCGCAAGGCTTTGAGGATAAATAAAACGAAAGGAGCAAAAATCAATGAAAAGCAAGTGGAAGCGGAGAAAACATCCCCGTCCCTCCAAGAAGTCCATCCGGGGCAACAGCCGCCAGATGTGGAGGGTACAGCTTCAAAACATGATTGCAGAGGAGGAAAGCAGACATGGCACAGGATATGGCATATCAGCCCCTTGTGCTGGTGGACACAGCAAAACTCTCGCGGCCTGAATGGCTGGAGTACCGGCGAAAGGGCTTGGGCGGCAGCGACGCGGCGGCAGTTTTGAACCTCTCGCCATTTCGGACGGCCCGGGACCTCTACTTTGACAAGCTGGGCATCGTCACAGCGGACGATCAGGCGAACTGGGTGGCCCTGGAAGTGGGCAACCTGCTGGAGCCGCTGGTGGCCCGTATCTTTGAAAAGAAAACCGGGCTGAAAATTTACCAGCGCAAGTGTATGTTTCAGCACCCCCACCACCCCTGGATGCTGGCCGATCTGGACTATCTTGTGACATTACCAGACGGAACAACGGCGATCCTGGAGATCAAGACCACCAACTACAACGCAAAGGATAAATGGTGGTACAATGGTGAGGAGATCGTCCCTGTGTACTATGAAACCCAGGGACGCCACTATATGGCCGTGATGAATCTAAACCGGGTCTATTACTGCTGTCTCTACGGCAACAACGAGGACGAGGCCATCATCCGGCGTATCGACCGGGATATGGCCTACGAGATGGAGCTGATCGCGCTGGAGCAGGATTTCTGGGAGAACAATGTACTCGCCAAATTACCTCCGCCCTATTGGGAGGATGATGGCAACCTTATTCTGAAGAGCCTTCGGCGGACGCTGGGGCCGGCGGACAAAGACGCTCCGCCTATCTCATTGAATAAGGCGCAATCTGCAAGGGTCACTCGCTTCTTAGAACTCCAGAAGGAAAAGGGCCAGCGTGACGCGGATACGAAAGCTATAGAAGCCGAGATGAACCGGTTAAAAGCTCTGATCGTGGCCGATATGGGTACAAGCTGCTCCGCTGTATCAGAGGATGGCTGCACCATCACGTGGAATCCTGTCCGAAAATCGGGAGTCTCCAAGGAAAGGCTGGAACGTCTGAAGGCTGTCCACCCAGACATTTACACAGAATATGTCACAATTTCTGAGAGCCGGAGGTTCAACATCAAGCGGCCAAAACCTGACGCCGCTTAAAAGGAGGAATGACAATGAGCTTCGTAGCGGCATTTGACAAAAGGATTTTTTACAATGAGGCTACCCATTACGCCGTTTTACAGCTGAAAACGGCAGACATCATGGTGCCCCAGGAGGCGCGCAGCCCCTATAAATACAGAGATCACCTGATCCGCTTTGTCGCTGTGGGCTATGACCTGGCCCTGGATGACACGGTGAAGATGGAACTGGAAGGGAATTGGGTCAATGACAGCAAACATGGCCTGCGGTTTGAGGTAGAGCAGTGGAAAGAAATTCTGCCCTCTACAGCCCAGGGCATCCGGGCGTACCTCTCCTCCGGCGCGCTGAAATGTATCGGTGAGAAAACGGCGAACGCGATTGTGGAGCGGTTTGGCGACCGGTCCTTGGAGGTACTGGAGCGCGAACCGGAACGGCTGCTGGAGATTCGCGGCATCACAGAGGAACGGTTGAAGGAAATCAAAACCAGCTATGCGGAAAGCCGGGTCATGCGGGAGCTGCTGCTTTTGTTGGCCCCGCTGAAGGTGACGCCCAACACAGCCCTGAAAGTCCTAGAGCATTTTGGAATGAATGGCGTGGAGTTGCTGCGTGAAAGTTTGTTCCGGCTCTGTGAGGTGCCGGGCTTCGGTTTCCGCCGGGTAGATGAAATTGTACGGAAATCCGGCGGCGATCTCCATGACCCTATGCGGATACAGGGAGCGTTGTTCTATACGATCCAAGAGTCCCGCGGCAAAAACGGTCATCTCTATATTGAGATAGATCGGCTGCTCAAGGATGCCTTCAAACTGCTTAATGAAGATTTGGATCAGCCGCTGAAACAGGGACAACTGGAACAGCAGCTGGTAGCCATGATCCATTTGAATGTGGTTGTGTCTAACGGCGGCAATATCTATCTGCCACAGGTATATAAACAGGAGTGCGAGACGGCGCTGAAAGCAGTACAGATGGCGCTGGAGCTTCCCGCACCCGTCAACCTGACACCCATTATGGAGCAGGTCAAGGGGCGGCTCGGAATCACGTTATCTCAGCGGCAGACCGAGGGCGTGGAAATGGCGTTCCGATATAATCTGTCTATTATTACCGGCGGACCCGGTACTGGTAAAAGTACCATTTTGCTGGCGGTTGTGGAGGCATTTCGTATGCTGTACCCGGATAAAAAAATTGCGTTGGCGGCCCCCACCGGCAAAGCCAGCCGCCGCATGGCGGAGACTACAGGAATTGAGGACGCACAGACCTTGCACAGTCTTTTGAAGCTCCACGGGGATGACAGCGGACCGAAGAAAAAACAGCCTCTGGAGGCCGGACTGCTGATTGTGGATGAGACATCCATGGTGGATATGTGGCTGGCGCATCAGCTGTTTACTCGCCTGACACCAGGTACAAAGGTACTGCTGGTTGGCGATGCTGACCAGCTGGAGAGTGTCGGGGCTGGGAATGTATTTCATGAGCTGATTGACAGCGGTATTATTCCAGTTACTGTACTGGACCAGATTTTCCGGCAGGCGCAGGACAGCCGGATCGCCCATAACGCCAAGTTTATCAACGAGGGCAGCGGCGAGCTGTACTATGGGCCGGACTTCAACTTTATCCCTGCCGCCGACCAGGAGGAAACAGCGGAAACCGTCTGCCGTCTCTACAAGGAGGAGGTAGCACGCGTGGGTATTCAGCAGCTTCAGATCCTGTCGCCCTACCGTGAGAAGGGCGAGGCATCTTCTCAGAATTTGAATGAGTCAATTCGGGAGGAAGTGAACCCTGAACTGGATGGGAAACCAGAGGTGGCGCGTGGCAGCCGAAAATTCCGCCTCTATGACCGGGTGATCCAGCTGAAAAACAATAGTAAGATGGTTTTGTATAACCGCCAGGGCGACATCATTGGAAAAGGCGTATTCAACGGCGATGTAGGCTTAGTCCGCGAGATCAGGCCCGATACCGTTATCATCAATTTCGATGGGCGGTATGCCAAATATCCTTTAGACAGTCTGGAAGAGCTGGAGCTTGCCTACGCCATGACCATCCATAAAGCCATGGGGAGCGAGTATGATACCGTGATCATCCCCCTGCTGGCAGCCCATCGGGTTTTGCTGACCCGGAACCTGCTCTATACCGCCGTCACCCGCGCTAAGGGGCGGGTTTTACTGGTGGGGCAGAAAAAGGCGCTGTTTATGGCAATCTCCAAGACACGAAAAGGGAAACGCAACACGCTCCTGGCGGAGCGGATGCGGCTTTACCACAAAAAGTTAGCCAGTCCGAGCCGGTCTGCAGAGGAACCGCCTATGCGGAAGGCAAGTTGAGATGCAAGCACTTGTGTAATGAGTGCCTGCGTCTTTTTTTATTGCGATATAGCGGACTTTCCGCTGTATGAATTTTGATATGAGAGGAGATTTCAACATGAACGAGAACACGATCCTTCGCACCGTCCCTGCCGCCAGTGAACTGCATAAGGTTCCGGGGTTTGACCCTATGAAGCACCTTCGCAGGAGCATCAATGACAAAGGGGAGGCTGTCATGCGCCTGGAGCCGCGTTATCAGCGGCTTTGGTTCCGGCTGGCCTGCCCCAAGGGCCGAATGCTGCTCAATCCCCTGCGGATAACCGACCAGCTGGCTATCTTTGAGGCAAAGGTGTTCTTCCACAGGGACGACACCGCCCCGGCCAGCAGCTTTACGTCCAACAAGACCGCGCAGGAGGCCCCAAATTATATCCGCGCCGCCCAGGACGAGGCCATGATGGTCGCGCTGGACAACGCCGGGTTTGGCATCCAGCTGTGCGACATCATCCAGTCCTCCAGCGATGGCGGGTATCCCGCTCCGTCCGCTCAGACTGAAGGCGGAGAAAAACCGCCCGCCCGGGCTCATATTCAGATGGAACCGCCACCTGTGCAGGAAAACCTGTCCACTGGCGTTGAGAAAGCTCCCGTGCCCCAGCTGAAGGAGGCTGAGACGCCGCCTGTTGAAACTGCGGAGACTGCCATTAAGGAACCGGCCCCTGAGCCGGAGCCTGCGGCATCTCCCCAGACGGTGCAGGACCCTGCTGTGGAAGGCGCACCTGGCCCCAATCCCGTAGCCCAGCCCGTGCCGCCTGGTGAGGCATCCCCCGCACCGTCGGAACATCAGGAGTCGATGGATGCAGACAAGCACGAGAAGAGTGCGGAGTCTGACGGCCATCAGACTGCGGAAGTGACGGTTCTGAATTTCCCCACGCAGGAGGAGGAAACTTCCGTCCCTGCTGACAAGGTACAGAACCAGCCGGAACCGGCTTCCCAGGCAGCGTCCAGCTATACGGATGATATGTCTGTAGAGGAAATTTGTCAGGTGATGACACTGGAGGAAGCCGGCGCGATTGTAGTGCCGAGTGGCCCCAATGCCGGCTTGACGATGGCCCAGGTTGCGGAACGCAGGCCCTCCAGCCTGCGCTTCTTTGTAACTGAATTCTACAAGTGCAGCAATAGCCATAAGGCTGCCGCTGCCCTGCTGATGCAGAATCTGGATCAGAAGAAAGCTGGATAGCTCCCCCGCATCGCCCTGCATTTGATGGAAAGGAGTGAGACGTATCCGTTCGTCAGATTTTCCCTTTACCATTATGGATGTGGCGTCCCTTCTCCGCCTGAATATCAGGCGGAGAGGGGGCTCCCGGGTGGTGTACGCTGATTGTCCCATCTGCGGCGACCGCCGCGGTAAGATGGGGCTGTATCCCCATATCAATACTTGGCGCTGTTGGCACTGCGGCGAGCGCGGCGGGATGCTTCCTCTTTATGGCAGAGTTCATGGAATCAGCAACTCAGACGCTTATCGAGAAATCTGTGACGCTTTGGCAATAGACGGTTTTGCGGAGGACGGCCCTGCCCTGTCCTATCCGGTCAGGCCGCCGTTCCCCAAAGATACATTCTCTGACAAGGCGCCGGATGAAGAGATCCACCGGACGCTGACCGCGCTGCTCTCCCAGCTGACGCTGACACAGGCACACCGGGAACATCTGCGCATGGTACGGGGACTGACGGACGATGACATTGAGCGGTTTGGGTTCAAGAGCACGCCGCCGTCTCAAAAGTGCAGGGCACTCACAGAACGCCTGATGAAACAGGGCTGCCAGGTGCAGGGCGTTCCTGGCTTCTATGTGAATGACTACGGAAAATGGACGGTCAAGTTCTACACGCGCACATCGGGTATTCTGATCCCGCTACGCGGCGTGGATCGACTGCTCCGCGGCCTGCAAATCAGGCTGGACCATCCCATCCGGGATGAAAACGATCCGCCGGACAAGTCTGGGGCAAAATACCTGCCGCTGACCTCCACTGGAAAGAGCCAGGGGGTCAGCTCTGGGTGTCCCATTCATTTTGTTGGTGATCCCCATGCCCGTGTGGTCTATGTGACCGAGGGGGCGCTGAAAGCGGATATTGTCCATGCCCTGACAGGGCGTACCTTTGTGGCGACTATGGGCGCAAACAATCTCAACGGCCTGAACGAACTTTTCGCCTTTTTGAGCCGCAACGGCACAGAGGAGATCATTGAGGCAGAAGATATGGACAAGTACCGCAACGTGGAAGTCAATCGCGGGGCGGCTGGCGTCTATCAGCTGGCGTGCAAAAACGGTATGGCCTGCCGGCGGCTGAACTGGAACCCGAACTACAAGGGGATCGACGACTGGCAGCTTGCCCTGCGCAGGAAGCGAAATAAGAAAAAGGAGCAAATCAGTGTGAATTTTAAGGAAATGTACCTCTCCGGTCTATGTGATTTTGACCACATAGAACAATGTATCGGCCAATGGCACGATAGCACCGAAAATGGTTTGGAGCTGATCGACCACCTGGGTCTGACTCAGGCGGAATATGGTCTGTTTTTGCGGCAAGACCCGGCGGCGACGCTCCAGAGCTGTCTGAACAGTCAGCGGCACTGCCAGCATTACCGGATCTATCAGTTGGATTTGAGCGATGGGAAAACCGTGCCCTTTGCTTTTTCCGGTATCCAGAAGATGCGGGAAAAAGGCTATGAACAGCCCCCTGCCTCTCTCTACCGGCTGGTTTACAACGGAACGATCTTCTGCCCCAATGAGCAGAGTGAGCATGACGTTCTGGAGCGTATCTTCACCGGTTACAGCGATACCTTGCCCAAGGGTTTCCCCGGTCGGAACACGGCCCTGTCCGATGTGATTGAGCTGCATGGACCCAGTGGCCGCAGCTATTTCTATTGCGATGTAAATGGGTTTACCGGAGTGAAGTTCTCGCCTAAGCTGGCAAAGCAGCTGATTCTGAATACATGATACCCAATCAACAGCTTCAAGGCATATCGGATGTCTGCAACGCATTGGGGGCGGACGTTCGATACAACCCGGAATACCAGCATCTGATTGTACTGGCCTGGGAGCACGAGGGCGAACAACGTGCCATCTTCATCCAGCAGCAGATCCAGAAGCAGGCCGCAAAAAATTCCAGATTGGTGTGCTATTGTTTCGACTCGTTCAGCACACTGGTCTATACGATTTGAAAAACAGGCAGATACCGCGGAGTATTTCTGCCCGGACAACAGGAGGAACATATTATGGGAGCTTATTCTGAAATCGACCTTGAACGGCAAATCAGTGGCAACCCCTTTGAGGAAAGCGGCAATATCCCTGAATGTGTAGGAACGGAACCGGGTGCTGCTGAGCCCCAGCCGCAGGAGGAAACCAGCCACGTCTCCCCGGAATCCGCACCCCAGACCAATCCGTCCGCAGACGATACGGCGAACGAAGATGAGAAGAAAAAAGCTCATGAGGAGGCCGAGGCCAAGCGCAAGGCTGATTTTGATGCCCGGCAGGCGGCAAAGAAAGCCGCCGAGCAGGAGCAGCTTGACCGTCTGGCCGCTATGAGCGATGACGAAGTAATGGCCGCCTCCATGAAACGGGTAAGCACCGACACCGAGAAGCTGACCAGGCGCAATATGAAGGAGTGTGTAGCCGAGTATATCCAGACCATGTGTATCGAGGACCCCGCTTTTGCCCGAAAGACCATGCACCCCCGCAAGAGCATGATCCGCTGCTTCCAGTACATCAGCCGGAAAGCCTGGGACTACATCCAGGATGAGCTGAAGGCCAACGGCATCCAGCCTGGTCCTGGGCAGCAGGGATATGGGAGCGACATCCCTGACGATCTGTGCTATCAGTGGGCCGTGGACTACTTCAACGATCCTGATGCCAAGGAAGACCACGAGGAAGAAGAGAAGTTTGTGCCTAAACCCTACCGCGGCAGCACTTCCAAGCCAAAAAGCAAGAGCAAGGACAAGACTAAGAAAGAGACAGTGGCAAAAAAGACGGAGCCGCCCAAGCCTGCTGAATCCTCTGGGCAGATCTCCATGATGGACTTTGCTATGCCGGAGGAGAAAGCCGGATGATCGCTTACAAAGGATTCAACCTTGGTCTGATTTGCCGGGGCTATCAGTTTACGATGGGCCGGAATACAACGGCGGAGGCCAACTGCGCCCACAACGGTTTCCACTGTGCCGAGGACCCGCTGGACTGCCTGTGCTACTACAGCGATATGGACCGCTCGGAATACTATCTGGTACAGCCGGGCGGCGATATTGACGAGGACGAGGATGATTCCAAAATCGCCTGTACGGAGCTGACTATCATTAAGAAGCTGGAGCGGAAGGAATTTTTCCTCCACGCTCTGGCCTACATGGTGGACCATCCGGAGCGGGAATGGAGCAGTAATGTCCGCCAGGACTACGGCAAGGCTCAGAACGGCTATGTGGTGGTCCGGGGTACTGATCCGATTGCTTCCGGGAAAAAGGGCGACATTTTGGCCTTTGCGAAGGAGGCTCCAGAAGGCGGAAAGGTCATCCAAATCGCGCTGGTTCGTGTGGACGGGAAGAAAATCAAGCCCCAAAGTTGGTACGATGTCAATTTGAAGAAAAGGAAGGTGAGCTGACCATGAAGAAGCGGGAGCTGCTTGCGATGCGGCGGTTAAACGCTACCAAGAAAATGGTTGGGATTGCGAAAAAAGATGTGCCCAAAAAGGTTGCGATCAATACATACTGGGGCCCCCGCCAGGAGATACGCCGGAAGTATCAGCTCTTTATGCGCTGTCATATGGAAAACGGTATTCTGAAGGTGGCACTCTACGCCCCGGACCATCTGCGTATCGGCGGCCGTCAGCCGTCCTATGAGGTCTATATCGACCGCAACGCCGGGCGCTTTATTACCTATGACTGCGCCAATAACAAATGGCGGGACTCCAAAGTGGACCGTCTGGAATGGCCGCAGGTGACGCACTATGCGCCTGATGTGTGGATCTCATCCGCTGACTCCGAAATGGTAACAGACTACCTGGGATCTGAAAAATCGGGGTATAAGGCGATTCTCGCCTATCAGCGGAAGTTGCGGGAGGAGGCCCGGATACGCCGGCACAAGAGAGAAACCGACGCCTGGGACGCGGATATGGCGCTGACCTCGGAGCTTCCCAAGGATTGGGACCGCTGGGTGGACAAGGTTGGTATTCCGCAGAATTATATCTTTTATGAGTACCGGAGGGGAGGCGCCAAGACTGGCTACTGTACCTACTGCGAAAAGGATGTGCCCATCAAGGTGAACCCCCGCCACAACAAGACGGCCCGCTGTCCCTGCTGCCGGCATAAGATCACCTATAAGGCGATTGGCAAGCTGGGCTGTCGGCTGGATACCGAGGAGGTCTGTGTCTATCTCATTCAGTCTCGGCCGGACGGCTTCGTTGTTCGAGAGTTCTGGGCGAGGAAGCGGTATCTGAAAAAGGATCTCAAGTCCCCGGAGCGGTACTGCGTTGAGCATCGGCGCACAATTTATGACGCAGATTTGAAACGCCGTCCCTATTACTGGGGCTTGTACAAGCAGCTTTCTATGCGCTGGATTGCCGGTATTCCCGCCTATTCCTGGATGGGGGCCAACTCCATCTACAACAGCCACGGGAACAAGCCGGGGCGGGTCTACGGCAAAACGCTGCCCCGCTTGAAGCCCATATTAAAGAAGACTGGATTGCTGGATTGGATTTATGGGCACCGCATGGTGGCCAATCCGGGCGCTTATTTCACCGTCTGTAATCAGCTCCCGCAGTTTGAACAAATCTGGAAAGCCGGCCTGTTCCGGCTGGCCGGTGAGTGTGAGTACAATCCTGGCTGTATGTACGGTCTGATAAAGGAGCCGGAGTCAACCTCGCTCACAAAGGCGCTGGGGCTTGACAAACAGGGCCTGGAACGGCTGCGCCGAAATGATGGGGACACTGATCTTCTGCGTTGGTTACAAGCAGAAAAGAAGAGCGGCAAGTCAATCTCGGATGAAGTGCTCATTTGGTTCTGTGAACAGAAAATCAGCACGTCAGATTTGAGGTTCATCTGGAGCAAAATGACCGCCGTTCAAATTTATAACTATCTGCGGCGTCAGGCGGAGACCAGCCAGGAGAGCGTTCAGCAGGTACTCACCACATGGCAGGACTACCTCTCCATGGCAGAGCGGCTGGGAATTGATACCAACGATGAAATCATCTACCGGGTGAAGCTGCTTCGCCAGCGGCACAACGAGCTGGTACTGCGCTGCAAGCAGATGGACAAAAAAGGGCAGGCAGCCGAAGTGTTGAAGCGTTTCCCCAAGGTGGATCGTATCTGCCAATCCATTAAGGCCAAGTATGAGTACGCCAACGAGGAATATGCAGTAGTTGCGCCCAATGGAGTGCTGGACATTATCGTGGAAGGCGACATGCTTTGCCACTGTCTCCGTGGGGCTGACCGCTATTGGGATAGGATTCAGACCCATGAATCTTATATCCTCTTTTTGCGGAGGGCGTCCGTCCCTGATATGCCCTACTACACGCTGGAGATCGAGCCGGATGGGACCGTCCGCCAGAAGCGCACCAAGTTTGACCGGCAGGAGCCCGATATTAAGGACGCGAAGAAATTCCTTGCCGAGTGGCAGCGGGTTGTCGCCAAACGGCTGACCAGGGGTGACCGGAAAAAGGCGGAGGCCAGCCGGGTACTCCGAGAGCAGGAGTTTGACCAGATGCGCCGGGATAATGTGATTATCTACACCGGTGATTTGGCTGGACAGCGGCTGGTGGATGTGCTGACCGCAGACCTGATGGAAGCGGCGGCATAAGCAAAATGGAGCGGGTGTGCCCTTTACAGGGTACGCCCGCTCCGCGATAAGAAAGGAATGAGTGAAATGACTTTGACAATTCCCCAGCGCAATTCCCTGGTGCAGGAATACCTCTGGTGCATCGACAGCGTGATCAAGCAGAACTATTCCTTGCTGAAAGCGGCCCATCTGGACCGGGACGACGTGTACCAGTCCCTCGCCATGCGGCTGATCCGGGCCGTGGAGCTGTACGACCCCGACAACAAGGCCGGCAAGACCTTGAAGGGCTATATCTTTATGAGTCTGCGCTTTGCCCTTCGCACTTGTAGCAGCGCCCAGGCCCAGTATGGTTTCCGCGGTGCTCCCCACTACCTGCCTAACGCCGTTGTACCCATCAGTGCGCTGGACGAATCCGACCCCTATTGGGAAATGCACATTGCGGCTTAGGGGGATGGTTATGAAAAAGCAGCGATTTCAGTATGGGATCAGCGGCTACCGCTGGTCTCCTGAGAGCTTCCACGTCACCAAAGGACTCGCTGGTCAAAAGAAAAAGCCGCTTCCGCTAACCAGAGCAGAACGCAGGGAGGTTGGATATCGGGCCATCACCAAAGGATTTCAGGCCGCTATAAGCTATATCAAACAGATTGAACGAAAGCGGCCGTATGAGTACGAGAACCAGCTTTATGTGACCTACGGATTTTGGCTCAAAGAAGATCCTAAGCGATATTTGTTCTGCAAGCAGGTATATTGTCGTGCGGATGCACCCCTTGCCAAACGGCTTAGCCTATTCAAAATGATTCGCAACGACCTGTTACAGAGGAACTGCCAAGTGGTAACCTCTGAACAATGCGAGTTAGACGACTCATACCAGCCCATCAACATCAAGACGAACACAGTTACCGCGGACCTCGGCCGACCTCTTGTGGTCCGGCTGCGCTTCGCATAGAAGAAAGGATACGGCTATGAGCAATTTAGAACTGGCGGTGCGCCCCTTGCGGGCCACCGTAGATGCAAGAGAGTTTTCAGAAGCACTGAAAAATATTAGCCTTGTTTTGAAAAAATCGGATGTTCCAATTTTGGAGGAGGCGAGCGTCCGCTTTTCTGGCGGGCGGTGTATCCTCACCACGACAGATATGACCACCTGGATGATAGCGGAGATCCCCGCCAGCGGCGATGATTTCTCTTTCATTTTTTCCCGGACAAAAAAATTGGAGCTGGTCTGCCGACGTTTTGATGGCAGCCTGACGCTGGAATGGACGGAAAACACTGCCCGGCATGATGGCGATGGTTTTGTCCGTCTGTCCTGCGGTTCCCGAACTGGAGAATTTGACACATGGTCCACCGACCTCTGCCCTGATATACCGCAGGTGGATGGTGATGTGTCATTCAGCGCGAATGCCGCCGAGCTGCTGGAGCGCATTAACCGGGTCGCATACGCAACCTTGAAACCGGGCGAGGGAGGCCGGGATGCCTCCGCCTGCGTGGAGTTTTCAGGCAAGCAGATTTATGCCCTGGATGGTTACCGGGCAGCATGGGATGACGGTGAATTGGATTTCCCTCAGCCGTTTTTGGCCTATGCGGAGCCGTTGCGTCACTTGAAAGTCTTTGGAGATCATCAAGTGGACTTCCGTTTCTCAAAGCCCTGGTTTTCTATGACGGATGGCACAATAACCATCATTTCCCGTACTGCCGACAGTGAGCCGTATCATTTGGAAAGCGCGGTCCCGCGAAAATATCTGGAGACGTTTTCAGTATCCCCCAGGGAATTTCTCACTGAGCTGAAGTATCTAAAGGATGTCATCCCTATGACCCGAAAGCCCTATGTGTATCTGTGTGGAAATGAACTCCTGATGCCGGTAAACGGTAGAAGATACAGCACAGCCCTTGCAATCAGCAGAACGGGCGATACAGAGATTGGCTTCAATCTGCACTACCTGAACGACGCGCTGAGACAGTTCAGAAATGAAGAACGTGTTACGGTCAAAATCAGCGGTGTCTACACCCCTGTTGTCATTGAGGCAGAGGGGCGAAACGACTGCGCCATGGTACTCCCCGTCCGTGCGGCGATGGATACTGCGGCCTAGAATTGGAGGTACATAATGAAACAGCTTGGTAATTTGGCGATGGTCTGCGCCCAGCGGCCCGAAGTGATGATGCTACTCCACAGTGGCAAGATATCGGTCTTTGTTGGTGCAGGCCCTGAGCGGGCTGTCATGGACAGCACCTGGGACAACGATGCGGAGATCAGCCGCATCGTCCATGAGTTGAACTTTGGGCGCTATTCCCCGCAGAACACGGGCAAGCGCGGCAAAGGGGGCCTCGGACAGTGAACTGCTATAAGCAGCAGGCGCTTGAAATCGTCAACCGTTTGCATGAGGAAAACCGCCTTGACAACAGCGACTACTCTGCCGTCCATGATGGCTTGTCCGAGATTGAACCTCTGCGAGATCGTGACGAGGCTCTGGAGGAGCTGTGGGAGCAGTTTGGCGATATTCCTATGAATCCGGAGACGGAATGTATTGAGGTGCCGTTCATGGGCTGGGGTGTCGGAATCCACCGGGAAGAGATCTGGCACTGGTTTGACGTGCGCCACAGCAAGGGCGTTGCTTATCTGCTCTATGGCAGCAGCGTAAGTCACAGGTGAAACCTGAGAAATTTGAGTGGGAGGGCGCACATGAGAACTGTGCGCCCTCTCCACAACCGACAATCTGGCGTCTGCCGTTATTCTGGCGGCGCATAAGTAGGAGGAAATAAAATGGCACAGACAGGCATTGACCGGCTGCGGACACTGACCGCGCAGCTGAACCAGTACAGGTACGAATATTACAGTCTCAATGCTCCCACTGTGAGCGACGAGACGTATGACCGGCTCTTTGACGAGCTGGGACAGCTGGAACAGGAGCAGGGCATTCAGATGGGCAATTCCCCCACCCAGACCGTGGGGTGGCCGTTGGTGGACAAGCTGAACAAGATTTCCCACCCTATCCCCCTGCTGTCGCTGGATAAAACCAAGCGTGTGGAGGACCTGTGTACTTTTATGGGCGATCAGCTTGTTATGCTTATGCCTAAGCTGGATGGCCTCACCTTAAAGGTGGTCTACGAGGGCGGCGTCATCCTGGAGGCTTCTACCCGGGGTGATGGGAACGAGGGCGAAAATATCACCCACAATGTCCGTGGAATCAGCGGCATTCCCACTCGGATTCCCTATCAGAAGCGGCTGGTAGTCACCGGCGAGGCGTTTATCCGCACCAGCCATTTCGAGGCATTGAAGGCCGTCCTTCTGGATAGCAGCGGCCAGCCCTATAAGAATGGGCGCAATCTAGCTGCCGGGTCTGTCCGGCTCCTCAAATCTGAGGACTGCCGGAAGCGCCGCGTAACCTTCATGCCCTTTAATGTGCTGGAGGGCTTTGACGGGCTAGAGAACAAATCCGACAAGCTGAAGCAGCTGACGCCACTGGGCTTCACTCACTGCTACTACCTTGCCACCAGGAGAAAGCTCACCCAGGAGGAGACGGAAAAAGGCATCCAGCAACTGCGTCAGTATGCCAAAGATTACGACATCCCCATTGACGGTATCGTTGTAACCTACAACAATATCGCCTATGCCAAGAGCTGCGGGCGTACCGGCCACCACTACAAGGACGGCATCGCCTATAAGTTTGAGGACGAGCTGTATGAGACACGTATGACGTGCATTGAGTGGACGCCCTCCCGTACCGGCGAGATTGCTCCGGTTGCCATCCTGAATCCGGTGGAGATTGACGGCTGTACCGTTTCCCGGGCCAGCCTGCACAATGTCTCCTTTATTGAGGGTTTGGAGCTGATGCCGGGAAACCGGGTGCTGGTCTCCAAGCGCAATCAGATCATCCCCCATGTGGAGGAAAATCTGGATCGGGGCGGCTTCTGCATGGAGCGGGCTGTCATTCAGTCCTGCTCCTGCTGCCGTCAGCCCACCCGCATCCATGTGACCAAAACCACGGTGAATGGAGCGGAGCGGACCGTCAAAACTCTGTTCTGCGACAATCCCAGTTGCGCCACCCGGCGTCTGCGGCAGTTCGTCCACTTTGCTGGAGATAAGGCGATGGACATTGAGGGGCTGTCTGAAACAACGCTGGAGAAACTGATTGGTTGGGGCGTGCTGGAACACTGCCTGGACATCTACCACCTGAACGAACACCGGGACGAGATCCTGATGATCGACGGCTTTGGCGAGAAGTCCTGGCAAAATCTCTGGGACGCCATCCAGCGCAGCCGGGACACCACCTTTGAGCGGTATCTGATTGCCATGGACATCCCTCTGATCGGCAACACCGCCAGCCGGGCGCTGGCCCAACGGTTCCATAGCAGCCTGGACGAATTTGAGGCAGCGGTCTGCGGCAGCTTCGATTTTACCCAGCTTCCCGACTTCGGGGAAACCCTGCACCGGAATATCTATGGCTGGTTCGGGCAGGAAGAGAACTGGTATTTGTGGAGTGAACTGCGCAACTATGTGCATATTTCCCCACCTGTACCTAAACATGCTGAACCGGTTCCTGAAAACCCCTTTGTGGGACTGACCATTGTGGTCACAGGCAAGGTGGAGCCGTACACCCGCAGCGAGATCAACGCCAGAATCGAGGCCCTGGGCGCCCATGCCGGCAGCTCGGTAAGCAGTAAGACCAATTACCTGGTCTGCGGCGAAAACGCTGGCAGCAAGCTGGACAAGGCCCGGAGCCTGGGGGTGACCGTGCTGACACCGGCCCAGTTCTTCCAAATGGCCGGAGTGTAAACAATCGGAGGAGAGCGCCAGTACGCGCTCTCCTCCCAAATGTAAAAAATTAAACGGCTGCACAAGTGCTCGCAGAAGACACGAAGACAGCCTGATACGAGGAGGTTTCGCAATGAGAGCAAGAGACATCAAGATTGCAGAGCAATTCGGGATTTTGAAACGGTGTAAGGCGTTTGAGGAAGATCTGCTCAAAATCAAGGATATTGTGCCCAATAAGTTTGAAGATGGCATCCTCTTCGATTTGACCAGTTTCCTTAGCGACATCTATTACGTTATCATCGTCCCCAAGTATGACATTCGAGCTGACAGGGATGACTACTGGGAGGCACGGAAACATCTGCTGGAAAGCGTAGTTGCGCTGGCAGAGAAATATGATCTGCACCGTACTGATGACCGTATTGAAGATTATGGCGCACATTTCTATTTTGTGTTCCGCTGCGGGAAGTCGTGGCGATGATGGTATGAACGATGCTAAATTGATTTGAACGAAGGGAGTTATCAAGATGAACGACTATCAGAAAATGCGAAACAGACAGCAGCGGGAATTTAACATGCTGCCCCTGGGCTTTGCCTTTAACCGGAAGCAGTTTAACGAAATGATGCGCGGCTGGGGTTTGCACCCGGAGCGGGATGTCAAGGAGGTTACCTGCATCGGGAATGGTGGTTACATTCAGAAGAAGGATGTGGAACTGCTGCGCCAGACGAGCGCCCGGCATAAGGAGGAGCTTGCGGCGGCCATCGAGTCGGACACAACTGGGGATGGTTTCATCTTCCAGATGTTCTACCGCGAGCTGAAAAACCATGAGTATGGGTACACCGGAGATGCAGATGACACGCTGGATGCATTAAACTATACGATGGAACAAGTACAGTCGGATCAACGGCTGTACAGAGGTTTTCAGCAAGCCTGCAAAAAGATTATGGAGGAGGAGACGTGATGGCAACGCAAATCAAACGGGACGAACATATCCATCTGGCCGATGGACGCAACGCAACGCTGAGTGCTGTTCAGCTCTCGGATGGGAAGTATGAAACCATGCTCCTGCTCAATGATGGCAGCGGTGAGGAAGTCACCTCCTATCAGAGTACCAGCGCGGACGATGCGGTGTACTTTTTTAATGAGATCAAGAACACATACCATGTGCCTGAGTTGACCGGGAAATACAAAAAGCTGGCCGACGATTTGAAAGCGGCCCTTGCTTACGGATTGGAGCATATGGGTGATGATGATGGCGGCACTTGTAATTTTGACGCCCCGGCCCTCTTTCTGACAGACTGGAAGAAAAAACTTGTGGAGGCCGCAGCAAGGACAGCTGGAGTAGGCTGCTTTGAGTGGGAGTTCCTAAATAGCAAAGCCTATGTTTTTTCTGTTCGCGGCGCTGGACAGGGGTACACTCGGACAAAAGCTGCTGAGGCCATGAGCCATTATCTGAAAGAACAGGGCTATGAGGCCATGGTGTACTATCAGATGGACTAGGGGGTGTTTGAAAAATAAGGAGGGATGAGCTAAATTAACAAAATAGCGATAGCGGCAATATAAACGAAGGCGAGAAAAGACGTATCCAATTTGTCATATCTGGTGGCAATCCTGCGAAACCATTTGAGCTTTTGGAAGAAGCATTCAACCAAATGGCGCTCTTTGTATAACCACCAATCTACAGGCCAAGGATCAGAAACATTGCTCTGTGGTGGGATCACGTAGCTGGCACCCTGTTCCGAGATGTATGCTCGAATCGTCTTTGCTCCATAAGCTCGGTCTGCTAATACGTTGCTGCCACTGATTTTTACCTTTTCCAGCAGTTCAACAGCGTGGACTGAATCATGGTCATTCCCCGCAGACAGCATAAATTCAACCGGGTTCCCCAGTCCATCCACGATCGTGTGCAGCTTTGTATTTAACCCGCCTCTGGTTCGCCCAACTGCCTTATCTGCCGTTTTTTCCCCCTCCGTTGGCACTTTCGTGAACCTTGATACAGGTAGAGTCCAAGCTCAGGTTTTCCATATCCGCATCTGCGGACAATGCGCGAAATATGGCTTCCAATGTACCATCGTCCCGCCATTTAGCAAATCGGGCATACACAGACTGCCAGGGGCCATACGCCTCCGGCATTTCCCGCCACTGCGCACCGCTACGGACAATCCAAAGCATCCCGTTGAGCATGTTTCGATCATCTTTCCGGGGCCGGCCTCGCTTCCCAGCCCTTTCCGGCGGCAACAGCTCTTGTATCCGCTCCCACTGTCCTTTTGTCAATTCATACCGTTTCATATCCCTATTTTTGCACGAACACTTATTTTGTGCAATATTTATTTTTCAAACACCACCTAAGGGAGGAAGATTATTTTGAATAACAGAACGCTTGTAAAGATCTCTGCCGGTGAGCATTGTATCGGATTCAAAACCATTTCCCGGAGAGCAAAGTCACCCCGGATATTCCTGGTGACCCGTGATATGCTTGCCCGGCTGGAGAAGGAGCCGGAAATCATTACCCAGGACATCTACTGCTTTGCCGCTCTGCGTCTGAACACCGCCACCAGGGCCTTAACCATCACCTTCTCCTGGCTCCGGCGACGCTACGACTGTGAGCTGAACGGCTGGGAGGAAACGGTGGTCCTGCCCTATGACGCGCTGATGGACTTTGTGAAAGCCAGCGCCCAGGAGAACGGGCCGCAGAAGTGGAAAGTTCTCTCCCTCCAGTCTACAATGACGCCCCAGATCGTGTTTGTTGATACGGTAGGGCTGCGGAAATGCCTGGAGAACCGGATTATCCGCGGAAAGCTGGCGCGGGCCCTGCGGGATAATTTTTGTGGTGCGGACCGCGTTGAGTTCTACCACGATTTTGAGGCGTACTCCTTTACATTCCGGTCGTACCGGGCTGGGCGCTCATCCTATGTGGGCGGTCTGATCCTCCACGACCGGGATGATTTGAAGAAAGCGCACTATTCTGTACACACATAAACAGAAAATATGAATACGGAGGATCATCTAAAATGAATGAACGAGCGGTTGAAATTGCCCAGAAGCATATTCAACAGGCAAATCCGTCCCTGTGGAACGGATCAAGTGAGCGGCCAAAAGATTTTGACAGCCGCATCATTACATACCCCGTTGACGAGGATACCGAGCTGGACATCAGCTTTGAGTATGAAAAGAAGGACGGATGGCTGCACCTTTGTGAATTGCGGCATCGCCATACCGGTGAATTGCTGGACATTATGCACGGGTATGGGATCGACTCCCCCCAAAACCTCACAGATACCATTGAGGACATCTGCGACGGGAGATTAGTCAGTAACAGCAATGCTCCGTCCTAAGCCACAGATCAGGCAAGCAGAAAAAAACAGCCACGCCATACACCAAACTTTGGAGGTTAGTATTATGGAACACGAACAGATTATGATGATATATCAGAAGACCAGCGACAAGAAATATGCCAAGTTTCTCTCTGATGAAGGCTGGAAGTACGATACTGAGGCGGATGCCCTTGCCGGGTATGCCCGAATGGTCAAAGCCGAGCAGGGCGAACCGCTTACCTGGGAGGAATTTAGGGCGGAGCTGCGGATGGAAGGCGATGCCTCCGCCGCCCAGAAGCTCTACCGGACGCTGTGCGAGCATATGGAAAACGGCGCACTGTCCGCCTACCAGCTCTATGGGTACGCACGGCATAGGTGGTGCGTCAGATGCCCGGAGGCCGTCGTGGCTTATCAGACTGGGCCGAAACGCTGGGCGGTGAACACCTGCGGCGAGACGATCTCTGAGGATCGGGCGCGGCTGCTGCTCAACTCCGAATGGGGCTTTGAGGCCAGCCGGATCAAGTTGTTGGGCAGCCCCTACTATGACGCTACCGATTGGAACTTTATCCCTTTCCACTGTGGGGCTTATGATTGGCTCATGCAGAATGGCGAGCTCTATCAAATCTACCAGTAGATGCTTCAAGGGCGGTCTGTCGATAGACAGATCGCCCTCTTTATATATCTGCTGGAAATGATCCCAGACGAGAAGATTACTCCTGTTATGATAAATT
>Ga0224748_10008_pt1 | contig 34307 bp, 34 predicted proteins | sample LIM_F_Water_Neg_FD_182074 | JGI IMG/M metagenome (GOLD analysis project Ga0224748, IMG submission 182074) | Enriched cells from gastrointestinal tract of the lab mouse from Pacific Northwest National Laboratory (PNNL), Richland, Washington... | ecosystem: Host-associated > Mammals > Digestive...
GGCTACATCCTGCTGGTGAGCGTGTCTATGATATTTATGCTGGGAGACTGGGAGGCTTTTGCTGCGTTCCTGCACTTCTTTGCGTGGTTTGCCGCCATCCCGGTGGCTTTGGGGCTGATCGTCTCCTACTTTCTGTACCGCCGGGACTACGTGCCGCCGAAGCGGGAGGAGGACCAGCCCTGGAAGAAATTCACCCAGCGCAGGTGAGGCCGTGCTGAGACTGCATTTTATCAACGTGGGCGACGGTGACGCCATTCTTGTGGAGGAGCTGCGGGAAGGAAGCGCCTTCCGGATGCTGGTGGATACCGGCAGGGAGGACGTGGGCGGAGAGCCCGGCTCCCTGCGTTGCACGGCGGCGGAGTATCTGACGGAGCTGGGGATCACCGAGCTGGATGCCCTGGTGGTGACCCATCTTCACGAGGACCACTTCGGCGGGACCGCCGCTCTGGCGGAGAAGGTTTCCATCGGGACCGTGTACTCCGGTTTTTTCCCCTGTCTGCCCGTTGCGTCCATAGCACGGACGGGGGCGGAGGAAAAAACCGTGAGAGGGCTGATGGACTGTCTGGAGCAGTGGGCATCCTGCACCGAAAAGCTGACGGCCCACGGCTGCCGCCTGTGTCAGGTGGAGGAGACGGCGGTACTCTCCCTTGCGCCCCGGCTGGAGGCAGAGCTGATCTGCGGCGACCGATCTGCCGCCGCCCGTCAGCGGCAGGTATGGACAGAGCTGCTGGCCGGGGGGACGGCGGACCCGGACAGGGTCTGGTGGTCCTCCAAGTTCCGCAACCCGGGTTCGCTGCGGGTGTGCCTGCGGTACGCCGGGCGGCGTATCCAGCTGGCCGGAGACTGCTACGGCGCGGTCTGGGAGGATCGCGCCATACCCTGCGACATTTTCAAAGTGCCCCACCATGGGGACGCCAAGGCGGTCACGCCGGAGCTGGTGAGGCGGCTGCGGCCTGCCCATGCGGTTATTTCCTGTTCGTCAGCGTATATCGCCCGGAAGGACCGGCCCTCTCTGCGCACGGTGGCGCTGCTGGAGGAGCAGGGGAGCCGGGTATGGTTCACCGACAGCTTCCGGCTGCCCGGAAGGGCGGCGGAGCGCTGGACTTCCGTGAAATTTACCATTGAGGAGGACGGGACGATCCTGCCTCCGAAGCAGGGGGGATAAAATCCCTTCATCAGGAGCGCGAAAGCGCCGGGGAGGTCAATATGATTACATCTGTTTTGTTCGACATGGGCGGCACCCTGGAGGACATCTATGTGGACGCCCAATCCGAATGGGAGGCCATTGACCGGCTGCGGGAGATGCTGGTTTCCTATGATCTGGACCCTGGGGTGGACCGGGAGGAGCTGAAAAGCCGGGTGGACGCCGGATGGGTCCGGTACGGGAAGTTCCGGGACTCCTGCGATGTGGAGCTGAAGCCCATCCCCATCTGGCGGGACTACGTGCTGGAGGACTTCCGCTTCCCGGCGGAGCGGCTGGAGCCCCACTGCGAGGAGATCGCCCATATGTGGGAGGTGACCCACTTCCACCGGGCCCTGCGCCCCCGCGTGGCGGAGATGCTGGAGGGGTTGAAGGGCCTGGGTCTGAAGCTGAGCATCGTCAGCAATACGGCGGCCCTCTATCAGGTGTTCGCCGTCTTGAAGGAGTACGGTATCCGGGATTACTTCCAGGATGTGACCCTGTCCTCTGTCACCGGGATGCGCAAGCCCGCGCCGGACATCTTCCATGTGGCTATGTGTCAGCTGCAAAGCGCGCCGGAGGAGTGCGTCTACGTGGGGGACACCGTGTCCCGGGATATCATCGGCTCCAAGCGGGCCGGGTTCGCCAAGGCCATCCAGATCTGTTCCCAGCTGACCAGAGAGAAGGACTGCGGCGTCAAGCGGGAGTTTGAGCCGGATTACATGGTGGAGGATATCTATGAGGTGCTTCCCATCCTCCGGGAGCTGACGGGTAAATAATTCTTGCAGATGGTAATAAAGAACATCCCCAGAGGCGGTTTTCGGCCAGCCTCCGGGGATGTTCTTATTTCATGCTGTCTTTTATATTTCGAAATCAGGAATTACTCCGTTAGACCTCTTTATAAAGCAGCCAGAAGCAGGGACATGATCTTGGCTGCATATTTTCGTCTCTGTCACAAGGGTCCTCTATGCACTCTTTTACCTTTATTGTAAAACCAAGCCGCTTATACAAGCGAATATTAGCCGCATCTGTGGCGTCAACACCAATAGATACCCTTTGATATCCCAGATCCTTTATGTGTTCGATCACGCGGCAGATCAACCTTGTCCCTAGTCCCTGACCACGAAAATCTGCTCTGACTCTAAATGCACAAAGATATGCGGTACTTCTGCCATCTGCAAAATCTTTGTCCTCAAGGTCATAGAAAGCATACAGCTCGCCGACCAGTTCTCCCTCATGGTCGAGTGTCCAAAATTCGGCATTTCCGCTTTTTATGTTGTCGCAAAAGAATTTAGCGTTAGAAGAAGCGGTATGAATATTCTCATATCCCCACAATTCCAGCAGCTCATGCTCTGCGGCTCTTCTGATCTTCATCGTGGTCAGAGCCTCCGTTCATAGCATATCTCCAAAGTTTCGTATGCCGGCTGTGTTTTGCCCGTCTCACGAAATCCTTTGGCTTCATAGAATCTTCTGGCGCGTTCATTATCTGCAAAGACCCAGAGCATGACATCTGAGTACCCTGCGCAGGCGATATCTGCAAGCAGCCTGTCCATCATTTGGCTGCCATAGCCCCGATGCCAGTTTCCGGGCAGGCTGTGGATACAGATGATTTCCGCATATCCAGGCATATCCTGCTCCCGGGTCGAATCCCACCAGGCGATGCAATGCGGTTTGTTATCGACAAAAAGAATATAGCCATTCCCTTTATGTTCTTGAAGTATGCGCCGGTACATTTCTTCGCTCTGCTGCATATTTGTCAGTTTTTTCAACAGTTCAGGAGAAAGGATCTGATGGAACGCGGCTTTCCAGCTTTCTGTCTGGATGAAAGCAAGGGCCGCCTCATCTCCGGGAACCGCTCTTCGGATAAATGAACACATACAATTACTGCCTCCGATCATACAGCCCGCCCCATTATTTCACAAACTGCTCGATGGCCCGGTTCAGCTCGTCGATGGCGGTGCGGTCCCGGGCCTCCAAAGCGTCTGCCACGCAATGCTCCAGGTGGTCCTTCAGGATCACCTTGCCGGTGTTGTTGATGGCGCTGCGGACCGCCGCCAGCTGGACCAGGACCTCGGAACAGTCCCGGCCCTCCTCCACCATGGCCTTGACCCGCTCCAGGTGGCCGATGGCCCGGGCCAGACGGTTGACCACCGCCCGGGTCTGGGTGTGGCTGTGGGTATGGCCGTGGCCATGTTCGTGGGGGATGCCGTGCTGGTGCATATAGGCGTGGTCCGGCTGCTCTTCCAGGGGGCGGGAGGCTTCTTCCTTCATGACGATCTCCTTTGGCGGACTTTGTTTGTCAATAGTTTAACAGACTTATCCGGTAAACGCAACCCCCGGCGGGGGATTTTCTTTTACCGGAAAAATTCTCCCCGTGCCCGGAAGCACGGGGAGAAAGAGATCATCCGTTGTTGGCCTGTCCGCTGTGGGCTTTCAGCACCACGTCGTGATAGCCGCCCTCCACGATGGATGTGGAGGAGACCAGGGTCAGCCGGGCGTTCTCCTGGAGCGCGGGGATGGTGGTTACGCCGCAGTTGCACATGGTGGACTTCACCTTGTAGAGGCTCTTGGCCACGTTGTCCTTCAGGGGGCCGGCGTAGGTGACGTAGGAGTCCACGCCCTCCTCGAAGGCCAGGCCCCGGCCGCCGCCCAGGTCATAGCGCTGCCAGTTCCGGGCCCGGTTGGAGCCCTCGCCCCAGTATTCCTTCATGTATTGACCGTTCACCAGCACCCGGTTGGTGGGGCTCTCGTCAAAGCGCGCGAAGTACCGACCCAGCATGAGGAAGTCCGCCCCCATGGCCAGAGCCAGGGTCATATGGTAGTCGTGGACGATGCCGCCGTCGGAGCAGATGGGCACGTAGACGCCGGTCTCCCTGAAGTATTCGTCCCGGGCCGCCGCTACCTCAATAAGGGCTGTGGCCTGGCCCCGGCCGATGCCCTTGGTCTCCCGGGTGATGCAGATGGAGCCGCCGCCGATGCCCACCTTCACGAAGTCCGCGCCCGCCTCGGCCAGGAAGCGGAAGCCGTCCTTATCGACCACGTTGCCCGCGCCCACCTTGACGGAATCGCCGTAGCGCTCCCGGATGAAGGCCAGGGTCTTGGCCTGCCAGCAGGAGTAGCCCTCGGAGGAGTCGATGCACAGCACGTCCGCGCCGGCCTCGATGAGGGCGGGGACCCGGGTCTCGTAGTCCTTGGTATTGATGCCCGCGCCCACCATGAAGCGCTTCTGGCCGTCCAGCAGCTCGCCGGGGTTCTCCTTGTGGCGCTCGTAGTCCTTGCGGAAGACGAAATAGAGCAGCCGCCCGCCGGTGCTGACGATGGGCAGGGAGTTGAGCTTGTGGTCCCAGATGATGTCGTTGGCCTCCTTGAGGCTGGTGCCCTCGGGGGCGGTAATCAGCTTCTCAAAGGGGGTCATGAATTCGGAGACCCGGGTGGCGGGGTCCATACGGCTGACGCGGTAATCCCGGCTGGTGACGATGCCCAGAAGCTTCCCCTGGTTGGTGCCGCCGGCGGTGATGGCGACGGTAGAGTGGCCGTTGCGCTCCTTCAGCTCCAGCACGTCCTGGAGGGTGGCGTCGGGGGGGAGGTTGGAGTCGCTGGGGACGAAGCCTGCCTTGTAGCTTTTGACTCTGGCAACCATGGCCGCCTCGTCTTCCACAGACTGAGAGCCGTAGATGAAGCTCAGCCCGCCCTCCCGGGCCAGGGCCACGGCCAGGGTGTCGTTGGACACGGACTGCATGATGGCGGACACCATGGGGATGGAGAGCATCAGGGGACAGTCCTCCGTCCCTTTGCGGAACTTCACAAGGGGAGTGCGCAGGGAGACGTTGGAGGGGACACAGTCGGGAGAGGTGTAGCCGGGGACCAGCAGATATTCGCTGAAGGTGTGGGAAGGCTCGGGGTAATAGTAGGCCATGGGAAGCACGCTCCTTTTCCATAAATTGACTGCGGGATGTCGAACGGGCTTTATTAACGTTAAACATTACCATAGTTATAGGAGATTTGTCAAGACTCCCTGATAGAAAAGCGCAGAAAAAGCAGAAAACCGGCAAAATCTCCGAAATGAAATTGACGTGGTGCAAACCCTGTGCTAAAATAAAGACGTATGCGCGGACGCCGCGCAAAAATGCAGAGCAACCGAATCTAAGTGGAAAGAGGACACACTATGTATCGGATCGTAAAAAAGCGGGTATTGAACCCTACAGTGACCCTCATGGAGATCGAGGCCCCGGCCGTGGCCCGGAAATGCGAGCCCGGCCAGTTCATCATCCTTCGCGTGGATGAAAACGGCGAGCGCATTCCCCTGACCATCGCCGCCTACGACCGGGAGAAGGGCACCGTCACCATCATCTTCCAGCTGGTAGGCGCAACCACGGAAAAGCTCAGCCACAAGGAGGAGGGAGAGTACCTTCAGGATTTCGTGGGCCCCCTGGGCAGGGCCACCGAGACGGAGGGCCTCCGCCGCGTAGCCGTCATCGGGGGCGGCGTGGGCACCGCCATTGCCTATCCCGTGGCCAAGAAGCTCCACGACGACGGGTGCCATGTGGACCTGATCGTGGGCTTCCGCAACAAGGACCTCATCATCCTCAAGGAGGAGTTCGAGGCCGCAAGCACCAACCTCATCATCGGCACCGATGATGGCTCCTACGGCAAGAAGGCACTGGTTACTGACCTGCTCAAGGAGCAGATCGAGGCCGGTGTGAAGTACGACCGGGTCATCGCCATCGGGCCGGTCATCATGATGAAATTTGTCTGCCTGCTGACCAAGGAATACAACATCCCCACCGTGGTCAGCATGAACCCCATCATGATCGACGGCACCGGCATGTGCGGCGGCTGCCGTCTGAGCGTGGGCGGGGAGACCAAGTTCGCCTGCGTGGACGGCCCGGAGTTCGACGGACATCTGGTAGACTTCGACGAGGCTATGGCCCGGGGCGCCATGTACCGGGACTTCGAGCTGCACGCCCGGGAAGAGACGTGCAATCTGTTCAAGCAGGAGGTAAAGTAAGATGGCGAATATGCGTCCGGATAAGAACCCCATGCCCCACCAGGACCCCGTGGTCCGGTCCGGCAATTTTGAAGAGGTGGCCCTGGGCTACACCAAAGAGCAGGCGGTTGACGAGGCCCAGCGGTGCCTCAACTGCAAGAACATGCCCTGCGTCTCCGGCTGCCCGGTGAAGATTCATATCCCCGAGTTTATCGCCAAGGTGGCGGAGGGCGACTTCGAGGCCGCCTATCAGATCATCGCCGCCGACAGCGCCCTGCCCGCCGTGTGCGGCCGGGTCTGCCCCCAGGAAACACAGTGCGAGAGCAAATGTGTGCGGGGCATTAAGCACGAGAGCGTGGGCATCGGCCGTCTGGAGCGGTTCGTAGCCGACTGGCACAACGCCAACTCCACCGAGAAGCCGGTGAAGCCCGCCTCCAATGGCCACAAGGTTGCGGTCATCGGCTCCGGCCCCTCCGGCCTGACCTGCGCCGGCGACCTGGCCCGGAAGGGGTACGAGGTCACCGTGTACGAGGCCCTGCATCTGGCCGGCGGCGTGCTGGTGTACGGTATCCCCGAGTTCCGTCTGCCCAAGTCTATCGTCCAGAAGGAAGTGGACGGACTCAAGGAGCTGGGTGTGAAGATCGAGACCAACGTAGTAGTGGGCCGGTCCATCACCATCGACGAGCTGATGGAGCAGGAGGGCTTTGAGGCCGTGTTCATCGGCTCCGGCGCGGGACTGCCCATGTTCATGCACATCCCCGGCGAGAATCTGAAGGGCGTCTACTCCGCCAACGAGTTCCTCACCCGGATCAATCTGATGAAGGCCTATAAGGAGGGCTCCGACACCCCCATCATGCCCCTCAAGGGCAAGAAGGTGGCCGTGGTGGGCGGCGGCAACGTGGCGATGGACGCCGCCCGCTGCTCCCGCCGTCTGGGCGCCGATGTGTACATCATTTACCGCCGTTCCGAGGCCGAGCTTCCCGCCCGTGCCGAGGAGGTGGAGCATGCCAAGGAAGAGGGGATTGTCTTCAAGACCCTCAACAACCCCACCGAGATCCTGGGCTACAACAACCCCGAGGACAAGCGGGATCCCAGGAACGGTTCCGTCTGCGGCCTGAAGTGCGTGGAGATGGAGCTGGGCGAGCCCGATGCCTCCGGCCGCCGCCGTCCCATTGTGAAGGAGGGCAGCGAGTTTGAGATGGAGATGGACTGTGTGATTATGGCACTGGGCACCAGCCCCAACCCCCTCATCAAGTCCACCACCAAGGGGCTGGAGATCAACAAGCGGGGCGGCATCATCGTCAACGAGGACGGTCTTACCAGCCGCGAGGCGGTATACGCCGGCGGCGACGCCGTCACCGGCGCGGCTACCGTCATCCTGGCCATGGGCGCGGGCAAGACCGCCGCGTCCGCTATCGACGAGTATCTGAACAAGTAATTCCGTTTTTGCCGCATGGCGTATTCCTGCGGCAGGAAGGCCGCTCCGGATCGTATTCGGAGCGGCTTTCTCCACGAAAAATCAAGATTAAAAGGAGATTGCAAACAATGGAACGCAGCTTTCATATAAGGAACCGGCAGGAGCTGTACCGCACCATACCGGACCACAGCCTCTTCGTCTGCTTTGCCGGACGGATTCTTCCCCAGTCGGCGGACGCGGAGTATCCCTTCTTCGCCAACCGGAATTTTGCCTACCTCACCGGCCTGGACGGGGCGGAGGTCCACGATTTCGTCCTTCTGGCGAAGAAAGAGGGGGAGGCCGTAGAGGAGACCGTCTTTGCCCTGCCGCCGGACGCCATGGCGGAGCGCTGGACGGGCCGCCGTCTGAAAGAGGATGAGATCCGCTCTCGCAGCGGCGTGAAGCGGGTCCTGCCGGCGGAGCGCTTCTCCGCCGTCTTCCACGCCGCCGCAGAGCGCAGCCGGACGGTGGTGCTGGACCTCTGGAAGAAGAGCCCGGAGGACCCGGATACGGAGGCCTTCCGCTTTGCCGCCCGGGTGGGCCGGGACTATCCCTGGCTGGTGATCGAGAACTGCCACCGGCAGCTCTGCGCCCAGCGCACCATCAAGAGCCCGGAGGAGATCGCCGCCATGCGCAAGGCCGAGGAGATCACCAGGGCGGGGATCGAGGCGATGATGCGCGCCTCCCGTCCGGGCCTGTACGAATATCAGTACAAGGCGGTCTTCGATCATGCCCTGGCTGACCGGGGCGTCCTGACGCCCGCATTCCCCTCCATCATCGCGGCGGGGGAAAACAATTTCTGCATCCACTACTACAGCTACACCGGCCAGGCCCGGGACGGCGACCTGATTCTCAACGATGTGGGCGCGGCCTGGGACGGCATGTGTACCGACGTGTCCCGCAGCTGGCCCTGCAGCGGCGTTTTCTCTCCCAGACAGCGGACGCTGTACCAGTGTGCTTACCGAACCTCTCAGCATATGTTTGAGATCATCCGTCCCGGCATGCCCATGGCGGATGTGGACCGGCTCTGCCACCAGTACTGCGGAGGCCTCCTGCGGGAGATCGGGCTGCTGGGGGAGGACGAGGCGCCGGAGAAGTACATGTGGCACGGCGGCGCCCACCATGTAGGCTGGGACGTCCACGACCAGGTAGACATGGCCATGCCCGTGTCAGCGGGCATGGTGTTCTGTGTGGACGTGGGCATCTACGTGGAGGAGTGGGGTATCGGGTTCCGGCTGGAGGACAACTGTCTGGTGACAGAGGATGGCTGTGAGAATCTCTCTGCCGCCATCCCTCGGAGCATCGAGGATATTGAGGCTTTCATGGCCGCCCGCTGAGCCGGACATTTTTATTGACGGACCGGCGGCCGAATGCTATAATGTCGTTTGCCGTCCCGTGCGGGCGGAAAGCTTGTGCGTGAAATAGGAGAGATCGCATCCATATGAAGGCAAACAATCTGGCCGCCCGCTTCCGGCGTCCCCGCATGGGACGCCGGCTGCTGGCACTGGCAATCAGTTTGACCGCGATGGGCGTCTGCATCGCGGTGTTCAACACGGTCGGCTTCGGGACGGACCCCTGTTCGACCTTTACCCTGGGGGTATCCGCCCGCACGGGCGTCACCTTCGGGACCTGCCAGCTGCTGTTCAATCTGTTGATGTTCATCCCGGTTATCCGCTGTGACCTCTCCCGGATCGGCATAGGGACCATTGGCAATATGGTGGGCGTAGGGTACATCGCGGATTTCTGTATGCGTATAATCGGCGGGAGGATCCCTCCGGAGAGCCTCTCTTTGACGGACCGGATATGGATGTTCGCGGCCAGCATGGCCGTGTTTTTGGTGGCAGCCTCCTTTTATATGGTGGTCGATCTGGGCGTTGCGCCCTACGACGCCATACCGCAGCTGATTGCTGCCCGTACCAGCAGGTTGAGCTACCGGGCGGTCCGGATGATCTGGGATATTTCCATGCTGTCGGCGGGATTCCTGCTGGGCTCGACAGTGGGGCTGACGACATTGATTACAGGCTTCTTTCTGGGCCCGGTAATTATGCTGGTGTCAAAATGTGTACACGGATGGTTTGAATGACCCCGCCGGTCAGCTGGGGCAGAAAAATCAGGACACGCTTGAGCGTGTCCTGATTTTTTGTGCGGCCAATAGGAGGAGACTCCGCAGCCGGCTCCGTGCAGAGATGCCTGCACGCGGTTTTTATAGCAAGCTTCAGAATTCATGGCAAAAAAGGAGGGGAGGACAAAGCGCGCAGGGCGGAGGACGCAGGCGGGCTGACGCCCGCCAAGGACGACAACGCGGCCATGCGCGCTTTGTACCCCCGAGCTTTTGCCAGGATTTCTGATGATTGCTATAAAACAAAAGCAAAGCAGGGCTCCACGGAATACCGTGGAGCCCTGCCGTACGTTAATATAGCTGCGGAAAATCTTTTTGTCTGACGAGAAAAATCCTCGTCCATCTGATGTCCCCAGGTTATGAATACAGGCTCTATTTTCTCCCCATGGCCCGCTTGGCCATGATGGCTGCCTGATAGCGGGGAATCAGCTGCATAGGCTCTTTGCCGTCGGTGATGCCCAGCTTCACCGCCTCCTCCAGCTCCTCCTTTGCCCACGCGGGGACCGGCTGTCTGCCGAGGTAATCGTTCAGTGCGTCATAGATTTCCTTTCCGGTCATGCAATCCTCCTTGTCCAAATCATCAAATGCCCTGATATATGCCGTTACCAGCGCCTTCTTCCTGGTCCGCCGGAAGACTCCGCCGCCGTTGGATTGGCTCCCGGACTCTCCGGCAGAAGTATTGCCCTCGATGGCAGTGATGGTCCCTGCGGCTACACTCTCCACAATCCCCGTGTGTCCGAAATTGTAGATAATGATATCCCGGGGCTCCGGCAGGCTGACTACCCGCTCCGGCTGATGCTTCCGGTACCAGCTCAGCATAGCCGCGCAGCTGGCCGTCCGGTAAGGCAGCGGGCGCCCGGCCTGAGCAAAGCACCACTGCACAAACATCATACACCAGGGGTTCCCGTCCAGGCCGTACCACGCGCCGTATTTGGTCCGGTTGGAGTTGGCGGGATATTCCGTGTTCCCCAGCTCCCCGGCGGCTACCTTCAGCACGTCCCGGCCGGCAGACGGCAGGCGGCTCTGCGGCTGCCGGCCGCTTTTAGCGGCCGTATGTTCAGTCACTGCCGCCCTCCGCCATATCCTGAACCTTCTGACTCTGCGTTCCGAAGTAGAACGCGATAATCACTGCGTAAATGGTCATGAAATCCTGGGAAATGGCCTGCCGCACCGTCATGACCGCGAATACTGCGGTCAGGGCCAGCGTCACCAGGGATTTGACGCTCATCAGATTTCCCACCCGTTTTGAGATTGTTTCGTTTTTCATAGAGTCTTCTCCTCTCCGCCTGAAACCACTTTTGAAATTTTGATTCCCGCCAGCAGCAGCGCTTCCGCGCCGCCCGCCCCCAGGGTATACTGGATGAGGGTGTCCGGCACCGCGTCCTTGACGCAGAAGATCACGGCCATTGCCGCGATGAATATCGCCGTGAATATACCCAGCACAACCAGAATGATATTGGAGGTCTTCATACCGCCGCCTCCTTTCCTGCCCCGGTATGTCCAAGGGCAAAAGTGCCCGCCCGCGCTGCTGCGCGGCTCATGCTCGTTTGTACTGTTTTCATGCTGTTGATCTCTCCAAATCCTTGATCCGATGGCTTACCGCTTTGATCTTTTCTTCCTGAATTTCCGTCCGTTCCTCCAGCTTATAGGTCCGCTCAATGAGATTGTTGTGGGCCTGGACCTTTTTCTCCAGCTGCTCCAGCCGGTAGCTGGTCAGCCGTGCCGACGCGATCACACCTAAAATTGACCCGATGGCCGATCCTGCCAGCCCGATCAGTGAGACAATGATGGACTCCAAAAAATCACCTCCTTCTATAGCAATCATCAGAATTCCTGGCAAAAGCTCGGGGGTACAAAGGGCGCATGGCCGCGTTGCCGTCCTTGGCGGGCGTCAGCCCGCCTGCGTCCTCCGCCTTGCCCTGCACGCTTTGTCCTCCCCTCCTTTTTTGTCATGAATTCTGAAGCTTGCTATAATTGACAGAGAAAAGGAGGCATAGTTTCTCTGAAATAGGCAACGGCATTTTCAACAAAAATATTCCCTGCAGCTGACGGTGCAGCCCCTTTTGGAAACGCAGAGCGGCGGAGCGCAATGCGCTCCGCCGCTCTGCGGCCGGTATCAGATCCGTCCGTACATTTTGGTATATAGAAACAGCTTCTTCGCCAGCGCGGGGCTGGCCTCGCCGGGCAGCAGACGCCACCGCCAGTTGCCCTCCGGCGTTCCGGGGGTGTTCATCCGGCCCTCGGCACCCAGACCCAGGCAGTCCTGCATCTGTACAACAAAGGTATCCGCCACCGAAGACATGCCGCCCCGGATCATGCCCCAGTGGAAGCCCTCCGCTTCGTTCAGCCCCAGATATTTCCTTGCCATGGTAATATTGGACCGGTCCGCCTGCTCCCGCCATTGCATGATGGTTTCGTTGTCATGAGTACCCACATAGCATACGCAGTGGCGGCTGTAGGTATGAGGCAGGTAGTTGCTTGGCTCCCTGGTGTCAAAAGCGAATTCCAACACCTTCATGCCGGGGAGTTTGGACTCGTCCAGCAGTTCATGGACAGCGGGGGTAAGAAAGCCCAGGTCCTCCGCGATAAACTGAAGATCGTGGAACCAGTTGGTAAGTATACCTACCAGATCCATGCCGGGGCCCTTCCGCCAGCGCCCGTTTTTGGCGGTTTTCTCGCCATAGGGGACTGCCCAGTAGCTTTCCATCCCCCGGAAGTGATCGATGCGAATCACATCAAACAGGCGGCCCGCGCCCTCTACCCGGCGGATCCACCAGCCGTATCCGTCCTTTTTCATGCGCTCATAGTCATACAGCGGGTTGCCCCAGAGCTGACCGTCGGCAGTGAAATAGTCCGGAGGAACGCCGGAGACCTCGGTGGGCACCAGGTCCTCTCCCAGCTGGAAGAATTCCGGCTCCGCCCACACGTCGGCGGAATCCATGGCCACATAGATGGGCATGTCGCCAATAATTTGGATGTCTAAGGAGTGGATGTAGTCCCGGAGCGCATTCCATTGCTGGAAAAACAGGTACTGAAGATAGGCGTAAAAAGCCACATCCTCAGCCAGCTCCCTGCTGTAGCGCTCGACAGCGCCGGCCTTACGCAGGCGGATGGATTCATCCGGCCACTCGAGCCAGCTCTTCATGCCGAAGTGGCTCTTTACAGCCATATAGAGGGCGTAGTTTTCCAACCACTTGTTTTCCTTGCGGAAAGCTTCCACCGCGTCACGGTCCCGGGAATAGCCCTTCTGGAAGGCCTTGCGCAGAACGCCAAAGCGGGCGTCATAAATTTTCCCGTAGTCCACATACCGGGGCTGCGTCCCCCAATCTGCTTTCTCAATGTCCGAGGGGTCCAGCAGACCGTCTTCTGCCAGCAGATCCAGATCGATAAAATACGGGTTTCCGGCAAAGGTGGAAAAGCTTTGATAAGGGCTGTCGCCATAGCTGGTGGGTCCCAGGGGAAGGAGCTGCCAGTATTTTTGTCCGGCTGCGTGAAGGAAATCGGCAAAGGCGTAGGCCTCTCTGCCCAAGGTGCCGATGCCGTGGGGAGAGGGAAGTGCGGAGATAGGCAAAAGAATGCCGCTGCAGCGGTCCATAACGATCACTCTTTCTGTTTCGGTATTGAGGGGATGTTGCCATCTCTCCTATCTTACCATCACATCCGCCTCGTGTAAAGGGAGAAAAGCAAAGTGAAGCAAAAAAGTTGTAAGAAAAATATGGTCGAAGCTATTGACAAGAGGCTGGTTTTGGAGTATACTAACTCCTGCCTAACCGGTCCGCCGGTTGATATGGCGGCGTAGCTCAGTTGGCCAGAGCATTCGGTTCATACCCGAAGTGTCACCGGTTCGAATCCAGTCGCCGCTACCATGTCCTTTGGGACAGCCCCTTGGCGCGTTGGTCAAGCGGCTAAGACACCGCCCTTTCACGGCGGTAACACGGGTTCGATTCCCGTACGCGTCACCACGACGGGAGGGATCGCTTCCCGTCCTACGGAGGCTTAGCTCAGCTGGTTAGAGCGCATGCTTCACACGCATGAGGCCACTGGTTCGAGTCCAGTAGTCTCCACCAAACCCCGCCAAATCCGAACGGATTTGGCGGGGTTTATTCTGCTTTCAGTACTTTTTGGGTGTGTTTATTTTTTGGCTTCTGGTGTGACCCACGCGCTGACCCATACGGGGATAGACTGGGATAGGACGGGGCAGCACCGGACGGGATTTTCTCGTCCGGTGCTGCCTTTTTCGGAAATATTTTTGTTACATCGCTTGACTGATGACCGCGCCGATGGTGTCCGCCGCATCCTGCTTCATTTGGGCTGTGGCGTGGGTGTAGGTGTTGAGGGTGAAGCCTGCGGAGTAGTGGCCCAGGGCTCCAGAGAGGGTTTTCACGTCTACGCCGTTCTTGAGGGACAGGGTGGCGAAAAGATGTCTCATGTCGTGGAAGCGAACATGTTCCGCACCAATGGCTTTCAGTATTTTGTCGTGAATGCGCCGGAAGGCGTCTGGGTCGTACATGGTGCCGGTTTTCGGTGAGGGGAACATATATGGGTTGCCTAGATGTTTCCGGTGTTCCTCGGTCAGCAGGTCCACCGCCTGCTGCGGAATCGCCAGCGTCCGGATGGAGTTTTGTGTCTTGGGCTGGCTGACTACCAACTCGCCATTGATCCGGTTGACTTGCTTTGTCACGGAGATCGTCCGGGCCTCTGCGTCCAAGTCAGTCCAGAGGAGAGCCAGCAGTTCGCCACGCCGCAGGCCGGTGGTCAGCTCCAGGTAGAACAGGGCGAGGAGACCGCGGCGGTCTGCTTCCGCCAGATAGAGGCCGATTTTCTCTTGCGGGAGGATCTGCATTTCCTTCTTTTCCAGCTTTGGGAGTTTGCAGCCCTTGGCGGGATTAACTAGGATCAGCCGCTCGGCTACTGCTTGCTCCAGGCAATTGCTCAGCAGGGTGTGGACGCCGCGCACTACCCTGGGACTGAGGCTTTTGTCCTTCAGTGCAACCTGGTTGTCGCGCTGGACACGTCCGCTCTTTTGCAATTTGTTGTAGAATCGCTGGATCTGGATTGTGGTCAGTTTCTCCAGTTTGATACTGCCGATGCCGGGGATGATGTGGTTGTTGATATAGTTCTGATAGTATAATTTTGTGTTGGGCTGGAGCCGAGGTTCGGCGTAGACCTCGTACCATGTGTTGAGCCAGGTTGCCACCGTATAATTGCTGGTCTTGGTGATGTCCAGCTGCTGACTGTCAGCGATGGCCTTTGCCAATTTCTCCTTGACTTCTGCCTGGGTCTTGCCCAGGACATTCTTGGTGATCCGCTTGCCGGTAGCTGGGTCGTAGGCTGCCGTGTATCGACCCTCCCAGCGGCCATCCTTCCGTTTACGGATGTTCCCTTCTCCGTTTGCTCTGCGTTTTGCCATTGTGTAGCGCCTCCTTTCAGCGACACACAATACCACCTGCTGGCCTCAATATCCAGCGGGCGGTGGCAGAGTTATCAGTTTGTTATCAATTTTTGGGGGTTCTATTCATACATTTCCCCTGTCCCACGGGGAGGGCGTCAGCCCTCCCCGCATTGCTTTTCAATCCAGAGAAGGAATTTGTCTCGCGGGATGATGATCCTGCTGCCTACCTTCATAGACGGGAACGCTCTGCTGTGCGCTAATTCGTATGCTCCGGCCCGGCTGATGCCCAGCACCTTCGCTACGTCTGGTACCGACAGCATCAAGGGCAGATCATCGTAGGTTTTGTAGCTGGATTTATTCATCATCACTATCCTCTGCATCCGGCGGCCTGTACTGATACTCCGCTGCATCCCGGAACGAGATGTATCCGCAAGTCTTTTTGACGTTTTGAATACACCTGCCGCGCACTTTCTCTACTACCTCCGGACTGGCATTGATTTCAGCCGCCAGGATGTTCATCACGATGTCCATCTCCACCGCCAGCTTGAACAGCAGACGGCTGATGTGGTTCTCGCTGTTATGCACCGTGCCTTTGAACGCGGACACCAGCATTGGCGGCAGATATTGGATCGCGTTTTCTGCGGAAACATATCCGGCGTAATATTTTGCGGCTTCCTCCAGAAATTCGCTTCTGCTTTTGCAGTTCGCCTGCTGGATCGCGCCGTCCATCATCGCCAGCGTAGACGGGTACATCCACACTGGGATTCGTTCTTTTGTTTCTCTATGGGACTCTGTTTGAGCTTGCTTTTTTGCCATATTGACCTCCTTTGTTGGTGTAGACCACCCGGTATAGCTACCTAAAAAGTGGCTGTACCCGTTGGTACTGTTGACTTCGTTCGTATTCCGACCACCTCTCGCAGCAAAATCGGAAATTTCCGACCACCTACCAAAAGCCCCCGACCCGCTCTGCGGGGCGATGTTCGTCCGGCGGGAGGGCGCTTGCGACCACCTGCCTTTATCCTGCTATAATTTCAATTAGGGCAGGACAACGCAAGAATATCCACTGGTATGCACCGGCTGTCTCAATAGTTTTGGTATCCTCGCCGGGTACGGCGGTGATATACTTACCCCGCAGGCAGAGGTTCCCTTCTTTTATCCCTGCGGCAGTTGTCCGCTTGTGCAGCATGGGACCTCTATCTTATGAGGGTTCATTGTTAAGCCGGATGCGGGGGCTGTGGCTCTCCGCTCATCTCGAAGCAGGATATGACTCATAAGAGCGCGAGGGCTGTCTGCAAATTTTAGCAGGATGGTAATTGCTATGTTTATTGTTGGAATCGATATCGCCAAGCGTAGTCATATGGTTCGTGTGATCGACTCGGACGGACGGACAGTATATAAGCCTTTCCCCATCCGCAACAACTGCTCGGGCTGCAACACGCTTCTGGAACGGCTGCGAAAACTGACAAATCAAAAGAGCGATTTCGTTGTCGCCATGGAATCCACCGCTCACTACTGGCTGGCGATCTACACCCGCTTGCGGAAAGAGGGATACCGAGTAGTGGTACTCAATCCGATCCAAACCAATGCCATGCGGGAAATGTTGATGCAGGATGCCAAGACGGATGACATCGACACCTTAGTCATTGCAGAGACGATCCGCTTTGGCAGGTACAAAGCCAGCAGTGTGCCGCAGGAGAAGCTGCTGGCAATGCGGGAACTGTGTCGGAACCGCTTCTATCTCGTTGATATGGGCAGCGACCTGAAACGGAAGATCATTGCTCTACTGGACCAGGTGTTCCCAGAATTTGAGACACAGTTTGACAGCATATTCTGTAAGTCGGCTGTTGCGGTTCTGAAGCAGTACCCTACCCCGGAGAAGTTGTCCAGAGCGCAGCTTGGAAAACTGACAGAAATCCTCCAGATCGCCAGCAATGGACGGTTTGGGGAGTGGAAGGCCCGGCAGCTCAAGGAGCTTGCCAGGGACAGCTTTGGGATCCAGGACTGTGAAGGTGCTTACTCCACGTTGCTCCTTTTGTATCTGGATCAACTCCAGTCCCTTCAGGATGGTGCTGCATCTCTGGAGCGCAGAATTGAGGATATCTTCTCCCAATTTGACTCCACACTTACCTCTATCACCGGGATCGGCCCTGTGCTGGGAGCAGTCATTCTCAGTGAGATCCGGGATATCGCCTCCTTTCCCTCAGCAGATAAACTGGCTGCTTACGCAGGGCTGGATCCGAAGGTGAAACAGTCCGGAGAAACGAGATCCAGCGCCGTCCACATGTCCAAACGCGGCTCACCATATCTACGCAGGGCTATCTGGATGGCAGGCACCATTGCAGTGAAGTACGACCCTATGTTCAAAGCCTACTATGAAAAGAAAGCCGCAGAGGGACTGCGCTATATGAACATCATTGGCCATGTCTCTAAGAAAATGACGGCTGTGATCTTTGCGGTCATGCGGGACAACAAACTTTCTGAGCCTGTTGTGCCTGCTGCTTGACAGCATATTGGCTCCATGCTCTTTGCCGCTCGCCGCGAGAGCTTGCCGTTCTACCGCTTTTCAGCCTCCTTGTATTTTTATACTTGACAACCCCTTAGCCGGCTGCTACTGCATGAGGATCGCGCCGGGAGAGACGGTCAAGACCTGCCGCCAGGTGGGAGCCCACCGGAAGGAAAAGCAGAGAAATGGAACGGAGTTTGTGCGGAAGGAGTATCAGAAAGTCTACAACCGTCTGCGGGGCAGGAAGAATCGGGGGCTCATCTCTGCGGATGAATGGAACCGGCAGGTAGAAATGGCGCAGGAGTTGAAAGCGCAGGCTACTGCCGGAAAGATCAGCGATGCGGAATTGAAGCGGAAGTTAGAAAAAATGTAATGCGCAGTATCAGCAATTGCTCAATCGGGCCTAATGTAACCATCCTGCACGTGTCCAAAATTCAAGCAAAATTCGTAAATTGTAAGTTTTTGCCGGGATTATCGCCGCAAATCTTTGTTTCCGGAGCGCACCCGGCTAAATATCAGCTGAGAAAAGTACGCAAAAACACCCTGTTTTATGCACTTTACATTATTTTTTAATAGTTGCACCCGGCCAAGTAGTATACAACTTGGCCGGGGCGGTGTACCGGGTCAGCTGGGAAAAATTTTTGCAGTTTGGGGCTAAACTTTTAAGAATTGGGGCCGATACAATAGATAGTTGAACGAAAAAGCACCCGGCCAAGTTGTATACAACCTGTCCGGGACAGGGAGGGAGGAGTACCTGTGGCAGAAAATCGCAAGGACCTCCCCGGCGGAACCACAAGCCGGTACACCGTCTTCAAGTTCCGCCTCTACCCCACGCCGGAACAGGCGGAGCTGATGGACAAAACCTTCCACTGCTGCCGGTATCTCTGGAACAGGATGCTGACCGACGCGCGGGAGTTCTACGCTGCTACGGACCTGCAGTATATCCCCACCCCTGCCCATTATAAAAAGGAAGCGCCCTTCCTGAAAGAGGTGGACAGTCAGGCGCTGTGTACGGTTCACCAGAATCTGCGTCAGGCGTACCTGAACTTCTTCCGGAATCCTGCGGCTTTTCAGTATCCGCGGTTCAAGGCCAAGAAGGACCGGGTAAATTCCTTCACCGTCTACTGCCGCCCCTACCGTACCGGCCCGTCCATTTACCTGACGGGTACCGGCATCCAGATGCCCAAGCTGGGGCACATCAGGGCGAACCTCCACCGCAAACCGCTCCGCTGGTGGACGCTGGTTTCCGCCGCAGTCAGTAAGAGCCGGTCGGGGAAATATTTCTGCTCTATTTCTTTCAAATGTACTGCCAAAGAAGCGGAGCCGGTTCCGCCTGTCCGTGTCCTGGAGCTGAATTACTCCTCAGCCCGCCTCTATGTGGACAGCGAGGGCAGCAGCCCGAATCCGCCGGACCAGACAAAATCCCGGGAAAAGTTGGCGCGGATGCAGCGGAAGCTCTCCCGGATGGAACGAGGCTCCAACAACTACAACCAGCAGCTGCAAAAAATCCGGCTGCTCCATGAACACATTGCCAATCAGCGGAAGGACTTCATTCACAAGGAATCCCGGCGGATAGCCAACGACTGGGACGCTGTGCGTGTGAAGCAGGAAGCGCTGCGGGGTGAAAACGCCGGGTTCGGGATGTTTCTGGAGTTTTTGCAATACAAACTGGAACGGCAGGGAAAACAATATATCGTTGAGCCATCCTGATAGATCCGCCGGTTGGGACGCCGGCGATATGCCCGGGCGGGTCCGGGAAGCGTTGATTGGAACGGCAGAACGTCTGCCGCTGCGATGAACGCTTCCCGCAAACCACGGACGGGAAGAAGAGAAGGCAGGCCGGCTTGACCGGCGCGCCCGAAGCCCTGCGGGGCAGTCCACTCAGCATAATATATCAATTACATCGGGCGCAAGGGACTGCGCCCCGGCGGCTAAGGAGGCTATCATGCTGAAAATTTCATTGACACCAGGCGAGTACCTGACCATCGGGGACAACATCGTTGTCCAGCTCTACCGCTCGGAGGGCGGACGCTCCTATCTGGCCATTGACGCCCCCCGGGAGATTCCCATTGTACGGGGCGCGGTGCTGGAGCGGGAAGGCGGCCAGCGTCCCGAGCATCTGGCGGAGGTCCCGAAGAAGGGACACCGCTCCGCGTTACCCCTTTAGGTTTCACCCGGCTGCGCGAGCCGGTTGGAATATCATACTGCGCCAAACCGCTCATGTGACCAAAGGCCACGGCCTTGAACGGGAGGGCGCACCACCCCAGCGCCGGAAAGGGATTATTCTGGCGCAGCGGAAACCGCACAACCCTATTTTTATTTAATTTTATTGAAAGGAAGCAATAAAATGAGAATCCAACACAATATCGTAGCGATGAACGCTTATCGCAACTACAACCTGAACACCTCCGCTGTCTCCAAGAACCTGGAGAAGCTGTCCTCCGGCTACAAGATCAACCGCGCCGGTGACGACGCCGCCGGTCTGGCCATTTCCGAGAAGATGCGCGCTCAGATCACCGGCCTGGATGCCGCCAGCAAGAACGTCAAGGACGGTATCTCCCTGGTGAAGACCGCTGAAGGCGCCATGCAGGAAGTTCAGGACATGCTCAACCGTATGGTGAGCCTGGCCACCCAGTCCGCCAACGGCACCTATCAGGACGCTGTTGACCGTGAGAACCTCCAGGCCGAGGTCGATCAGCTCCGTTCCGAAATCAACCGTATCGCCGACAGCGCCAACTTCAACGGCATCAAGCTGCTGGACGGTTCCTTGGATACCGGCACCAATGTTGTGAGCCTCAAGGACGCCTCCGATGTCGCTACTGCCACGGCGGGCATCGCAACCGGCATGTCCTTCACCATTGCTGCCGACGGTCAGATGGTAGACAAGGAGCCCACCGCCGGTAAGTACAGCGTGGACTTCAGTCAGACCAAGCTGGTCAACACCTCCAACACAGCGATCACTGTGACCTTTGCGCTTACTGCTGACAAGTCCGTGACCTTCGAGGTCGCCGCCGGACAGGAAATGAACGGCGAAGACATTGCCACCAAGATCAAGGAAGTGCTGATGGGCGAGCATACTCCTGCCGTTACGACCGACGATGTTGACTCTGACGTTGGCGTCACGATTATGAATACTGGCAGCAATAGCAAGTTCACGTTCGATGTGGAAGGCGACAAGCTGATTATTCAGGAGGTCAAGCCTGCCGCTAAGCAGAGTGACATTGACGGGCTGGTGTTCAGTGCCAACTTTACCGGTCTTGCCACCAACGCTAATGGCGCTGATGTTGGGGTGTCGCTGGTAACCGGCAATAACGGTAACCAGTTCCAGGTCACTCCGGAGGTGGAGCCTGTTTCCAACGCTTCTCGCGCATATGGCATGGCCACCTTCTCCCTTACAGCCGACTTCGTGAAGGATGGTGCCGCTCTGAAACTGGGCGATACCACTTATGTCTTTGCCGTGGGCAAGAACAGCAAGTACAAGGATTTCGACAATGTGATCGATCTGACGGATATTATTCCCGGCAGCACTACTGCCGGCCAGCTCAGCCAGTCTCAGCTGAATACAGCGGCTCAGCGCCTGGCCAAGGCAGCGGTGGGCAACAAGCAATTTATTGTTGGTTCCACCGTCGGCGGCGCTGTTAATCCTGTTATCAGCCTGACTGAAAAGGAAGGCGGCATTGACTACAATGTCAATAACCTGGCCGGTAAGGACGGTTTGGCTTCCGTCAACGGCGCTACTGCTGCCGGCGATGCTGCAAAGACTGACTGGAAGGGCCTGATCAAGATCGGCACCGCCCAGATGAACAATTCCTCCAAGGGCACCGCTCTGACCCTGCAGATCGGCGACACTTCCGACAGCTTTAACCAGCTGAAGGTGAGCATCGGCGACATCCACACCAAGGCCCTGAATATCGATGGCATCAGCATTGCCAGCCAGGCGGCTGCTACCGATGCTGTCAACACCATCAAGGATGCCATCAACCAGGTTTCCTCCATCCGCGGTACTCTGGGTGCCACCCAGAACCGTCTGGAACACACCCAGAACAACCTGGGCGTCATGAAGGAGAACATCCAGGATGCCGAGTCCACCATCCGCGACACCGACGTCGCCGAGGAAATGATGGCCTACACCAAGAACAACATCCTGGTGCAGTCCGCCCAGGCCATGCTGGCCCAGGCCAACCAGATTCCTCAGGGTGTTCTGCAGCTGCTGGGCTGATACCCGCAGCAGGTATTTCTTTAGCAGCATAATTCCCAAGGCGGGCCGGGCCTACGCCCGGCCCGCCTTTCCAGGACTGCGGGGAAAGCTGGAAATGCTCCCGTTTTCCCGACAGCCCTGCGAACTGAAGGAGGATGGAGCATGAAAAAGCCCTTTTACTCAATCGGCATTATTTTCAAGAATGAAATCCGCTGCCTTGAGCGGTGTATGAAATCCTTACAGCCCCTGCGGGACGCCGTCCCCTGCGAGCTGGTCATGGCAGATACCGGATCCACCGACGGCAGCCGGGCGGTGGCGGAGCAGTACGCGGATATTGTATTTGATTTTCCGTGGGTCGATGATTTTTCCGCTGCCCGGAACGCGGTGATGGACCGGTGTTCGGGACAGTGGTATATCTCTGTAGACGCAGATGAGTGGTTGGTGGAGGGCGTCAAGGAGCTGAAGGAATTCTCCCAGGTGAAAAATTTCCCCCGGGATTTTGCCGGCTATCATATCCGCAACTTTCAGGCAGTGGGCAAGTTACTGGAGGACAACTACCTGGACTTTATCGCCGTCCGCATAGCCCGTCTGAGTACAGGCGTTCGGTATTACGGCTGTATTCACGAAGGATGGAGCGGCCCGGACCATAAGCCGCTGCAGATTATGACGCTGGACAGTGTCTGGTTCCACCATGACGGCTATGCCTATGCCGACGAAGAGGCCCAGACGGCCAAACGGAGCCGGAACAGCGCGCTGCTGAAACGGAAGCTGGAGGAAAAGCCAAACGATCTGAAGACGCTGGTGGAATGTATCGACTGCGTGAGGCAGTCGGACAAGGACGCGGCGGTGAAGTATGTCAATCAGGCCATGGAGGGCGTGCGCCAGAAGTGGACCGGCTGGGACAGGCTTGGCGTTATCGTGTACCGCAGCGCTGTGGCAGTCGCCATGACGCATAAACTTCCGGAGCTATTGGAGTGGGCCGGTCAGGCAGAGGAGCTGTACCCCGATTCCATATTTACGAAAGTAGATGTTGCGTACTATGCCTTTTCCCGCTGCTGGGATGATGAGGACTATACCTCAGCGCGGGATTGGTGCGAGAAATATCTAAAAGGAGTGGAGGATTATCGTGCCGGTAGGGTTGAATTTTCCGAGCGCACGAAGGGCGTCTTGGAGAACGCCTCGCCGCTGTGGGAGCGCAAGGCACTTGTTCTGATGCCGGAGGCGTATTTGCGGTGCGGCCAGCCGGAAAAAGCCTATGAGGCGTTTCAAAAAATCAAGGGACAGGAGCTGGAAGACCGAAAGCAGGTGGAACTGTGTATTTTGATGCTGATCCGCCTTCAGCGCACCACGACCCTGGATGTTGGGGCGCTGCTGGCCGCGTTCTGGAAGCAGATCAATCAGCCCACTCCCGATGAGGACGCAGCTGCCGCACGACGCAAAACGGCGCTGGAAACGGCTGCCCCGGCGTTTACGTCGAAATACTTTGCGGAAGAGGAGAGGCGGACGGACTATATCCGCCATGGATGTACGGTATTCCGTGCTTTGGCAGGAGAATGCTCACAGGGGACCGCCGCAGCCATTCTGGGAACCGAAGACCGGAGCGAGTTGGAGACGCTTCTCGCCGGGGTGGAAGCATGGGGGGAACTGCCTCCCCTTGCGCTGGAGCATGCCCTGCTGGAGGGGGCGCGATTCCCGCTTCCAGGCAAACCGCTGAAGATCGAGGAGATGGATGCTCTTGCTGCCCGCATGGCGCGGAAAGACGGGCCGCTGGCTGGGCTGGCGGTTCTGGCGGCGGACGAGGATCTTTTTGACTGGCAGTCCTTGGTATGGGCTAGGGGGCTGGCGCTGGCGGCCGTCAGATCCTGCGGTTGGGTAGATATGGAGCAGGGGATGGCTCTGTGCCGGGCGTTCGCAAAAATCGAGGCTGTGTTCCTGCCGAGGTACTACGCTGCTGATTTGCTGTGCGACGAAAATATCCGGCTTCTGCCGCCGATGCACCGCTTTGGCTGGTACTGCGGCAAGGCCTTCTGGGCGCTGGATGCCGGGGACAGCGCAGCTTATGTGCGCCTGCTGCGGCAGGGGTTGGAAAGCTGTGCGGAAGCAAAGCCCATGGCAGAGTTTTTGCTGAAGCAGCTGGAAGACAGCCGGAGAGTCCAGGCAACCCCTGAATTGATCGTGTTGGCTGAGCAGGTACGCACTTTGCTGGCGCAGTATCCCGCAGATGATCCGGCGGTGGAGGCGCTGAAGCAGAGCGCAGCGTACCAGAAGGTTGCCCATTTGATTGAGGGGCCGGAGTTGGGCGTATTTGGAGGATTATCGCAGTGAATACAGGCATGCTAAATGATGAAAAAAAGGTTATTGATATGTTGAATCAATACAAACGGAAGCAGGCAGAAAGCTATCTTATACTTATTCCTATACTGGATGGCGGTGGTTCAACGATTGGATTTTTGCGTCCGATCACAGCAGATTTCAGGACGACGATGGCGGATTGTGTTGAGTTGCTGGATCAATGGCGGATAGAAAATCCGTGTATGTCTCCTTCGCGCTTCCCTATTACTCACGAGAGGACTGAAAGATGGATCATCGATTCGATCATCAATAATGATAAAAGGATACTTTTCTTAATCCAGTCTTTAGACAACAGATATATTGGGCATATGGGATTTACCAATATATGCCCAGAACAGTGTTCAGCTGAAATTGATTTGGTAGTAAAAGGTCAAAAAGACACGCCCTATGGTTTTATGACCTGTGCTATGAATGCAATGGTCCAATGGGGAAAGCGGGAACTGCGGCTGGAGCATATTGCGGTGGTTGTTTTGTGGGATAATGCTTGCGGTATTTCGTATTACAAACGCTGTGGATTTAACGAAGAAGAATTGATTCCGCTCAAACGGGTAGAAGCACAGGATGAAATTACTTGGGTCCCTTGTGAAAGCACACCTGATCGAGCAGAAAAATATTACTTGCACATGAGGCTGTGCTGAAGAGGAGGACCATTATGCACGAAAATGTCCAGGTGCAAGTGATAAACACCGATCACTTGACGGCTCCTGTTGCATCAAACAGTTTATATGTTTCCCGGAGGGATATCTACGAGATAGTGGCAGAGGGGATGCCGGAGGTAACGGTTTGTGTGCAGGCTTATAACCGGTTGGAAAAAACGAAAAGATGTGTAGAATCGATTCTAAAATATACACAAGGTATTCATTATGAGCTGCTGTTGCTTGACCACGGTTCAAATGATGGCACTCTGGAATATTTCAAATCCGTCTCACATCCATGCAAGAAGATTGTTCGTGTTACTAAAAATCTCGGGCCACAATATGCAACGGGCAGGAGTATGCAGTTGTTTTCAGGACGGTATTGCGCTTTGGTAACGAATGATGCAATTGTTACAAAAAACTGGCTCTCAAATTTATTGCGTTGTTTGAAGTCCGATCCCCAAATAGGTATGGTCGTTCCGGGAAGTTCTAATGTTAGCAACTTGCAGGAAATTCCATTGTCGTTTTCTTCTTATGAAGAAATGCAGAAAGAAGCGGCTGCCTATAATCAGAGTGATTATAGGAAATGGGAGCAGCGTTTACGTGTAGTGCCGATCGCTTGTGTCATTAAGCGGGAAGTGATTGATTTGATCGGTATCTACGACGTAGGATTCTTTCACGATTTCCCTGAAGATGATTTCAGCTTGCGGGTGAGGCGGGCAGGCTTTAAACTCATGGTATGTACGGACACATTTATCCATCACGATCACGATTTCCGTCACGGAGAGGATAAAGAACAAAGTGTCTTCCAGCTGTCTTTAGAACAGGGACGTAAAAATTTTAATGAAAAGTACAAGGGACTGGACAGCTGGGCGGATATGAATAATTACGAGGCATATCTAATGCACAGCTTCCCTCAGAAAAAACCGCCTCGGGCACCGCGCATTCTGGGAGTAGATGTGGCTTGTGGGCTATCCATCCTTCAAATCAAAAATGAGTTGCGGCGTAGAGGAATCGTAAACGTAACTGCATCTGCTTTTACGCCCGATGCGAAGTATCTTTACGATTTGCAGACGGTCTGTGATGATACGGCATGTGATAGAATAGAAAGATTACATGATTTTCTGGAAAACAGGCAATATGACTATATTGTGCTGGGAAAGCCTGTTAATACATATGCTGAAGTTCCCCGGCTGTTAAGGACCCTCTTAGCTTCTCTCAATTCTGGAGGCACGCTATTCCTGAAGTTGCGCAATTGTCTGGATATCGTTTGCTATCTTACCATGATGGGGCAGACCTTTCCACTGGAGGGGTTTGTTTCTGTTATCACGCTGGAACAGTTCAATCAGATGCTCCAGTTACTCAAGGTCAATTCGTGCAATATTATAAATATTCCGCACCAGATGGATGATAATTCTCAAAAAATTCTGCGCAGTGCCTTAGAGAGCGGGGGGCTGGCGAATAATATTGATACTGCTTTTCAGAACCTCATGACAAAAGAATACGCTTACTGCATCACAAAATAAAGGAGATTCCGTCAATGTCAAGATTTTTAACTCCGGAGGATTGTAATCAAAAACGCGAAAAACTCCATGAGCTTCTTCCGTTGACCAACGGGCCGTTTTGCGTCCGGTTTATGGTAACGAATGTATGCAATTTCAGATGCTACTATTGTCGGCAGGCAGAACCGGCAGAGCAGCGCGCAAAGATCGGCTTGGATCATACCGTTATGACTTTTGAGGATTTCAAAAGATGTATTGATAATTTGGAAGGTTTTCATAAATTTAAAGTGTTCAATTTTACGGGTGGGGGGGAACCCTTGACTCATAGAGATATTGCGCGCATGGTGGAATATGTAAAAAACAAAGATATCACAAAATCAATTGAGATAACTACTAATGGGTATCTCCTGACTTATGAAATGAGCGATGCGCTTCTGTCAGCAGGTATAGATCGGATCAAGGTATCTCTTCAAGGACGTTCCAGCAAGGCATATCGAGAAACCTGCGGTGTAGCAGTGGATTATGACCGGTTAAAGAGCCAGCTTTGCTATTTCCGGAACCATAAAGCCCCTAATGTGGTGCTATTCGCAAAGATTATAGACAAGATGCTTCCAACACAGGAGGAGCGGCAAGGATTTATTGACGAGTATAGAGATATCGTTGATGAATATGAGATTGAATGTCTGTATCCTACCCCCAGCGCAAAAGAAGCGGTAGAATCTGCATATGACAGCACTCTATACGGTCAGAAGGTCAATCATTATACAGTTTGCCCGCAGCCGTTCTACTCTACAACCGTTTTCCCCAATGGTTATGCGTACCCGTGTTGCCCTCTGCCAAGTCCTGCGCCAATTTGCAACCTAGCTACAGAAAGGTTGGTCGATTATTGGCATGGGCCGCAACACAAAGAATTTTTGTTGCGGCTATTAAGAGGCGAACGAGAGCAGATGCCGATCTGTTCCGAGTGTACTCTGTTTCAATATTTTACCGCGCCAAATGATAATTTGGATCCTTATGCAGCAGAACTCCTGAAAAAATATGAGGGTCTATAAGGGGGGCAGCATCATGAAAGTCGTCATTTTAGCCGGCGGCCTTGGAACCCGCATCAGTGAGGAGAGCCACCTGAAGCCCAAGCCCATGATTACTATTGGAGACCAGCCTATTCTGTGGCATATCATGAAAACTTACTCCCACTATGGCTTTACCGACTTTGTGATCTGCTGCGGCTACAAGGGGCACATCATCAAGGAGTATTTTGCGGACTATTACCTCCACCGCTCCGATGTGACCTTTGACTTTTCGGCGGAGAATCAGATGACCGTCCACCAGAATGTAGCGGAGCCCTGGCGGGTCACCTTGGTGGACACTGGCTTGAACACGCAGACCGGCGCACGGATTAAGCGGGTAGAGCCATACATCGGGGGAGAGTCCTTTATGATGACTTACGGCGACGGTGTCAGCGATATAGATTTACATATGCTGCTTAGCCAGCACCAACGATCCGGCAAGGTTGTGACCCTCACCGGCATCCAGCCGGGCGGACGTTACGGCGTATTGGATCTGTCCGGCGAGTGCGTCACCGGCTTCCGGGAAAAAGCCAAGGAGGACGGCGGCTGGATCAACGGCGGCTTCATGGTCATGGAGCCGGAGGTGTTTGACTACCTGCATAGCGAGGAGAACTGTGTCCTGGAGCGTGTGCCTCTGGAAACACTGGCGCAGGAAGGAAAGCTGGGTATCTATAAGCACAGTGGATTCTGGCAGTGTATGGACACCCAGCGGGATCGGATCAAACTGGAGGAGTTATGGCAGAACGGAGAAGCGCCTTGGATGCTCTGGAAATGAGCGATCTGTCATTTTACCGGGGCAAGCGGATTTTTGTTAGCGGACACACAGGCTTCAAAGGCTCCTGGCTGTGTGCTGTGCTGGCGATGGCTGGGGCGGAGGTTACGGGATTCGCTCTGCCGCCAGAGGGAGAAAGCCTATGGACGCTTGCGAAACTGGAAGGACACATCCATTCCGTATATGGAGACATCCGGGACTTGGGCAGCCTTCGCACTGCCTTTCAGGAAGCCCGGCCGGAAATCGTATTCCACCTTGCCGCTCAGCCCATCGTCCGAGAGAGCTACCATGACCCGGTAGGTACCTATCACACCAATGTGATGGGTACCGTACATATTCTGGAATGTGTGCGGCAGTCGGACAGCGTCTGCAGTGTCCTGAATGTGACGACCGACAAGGTTTACGAAAACCGGCAATGGCCCTGGGGCTATCGGGAAACAGATACCCTGAACGGATATGACCCCTATTCCAATTCAAAATCCTGCTCCGAGTTGGTGACGAGCAGCTACCGGAGCAGCTTTCTGGATGGCCGCGGTGTGGCTGCCAGTACGGCCCGCGCTGGAAACGTGATCGGCGGAGGAGACTTCGCGGCCGGCCGGATCATTCCGGACTGTGTCCGGGCAGTACGGACAGGGAACCCCATACAAATCCGCAACCCGTTTTCTGTCCGACCCTATCAGCATGTACTGGAGCCTCTATCGGCGTATTTGCTGATCGCCCATCGGCAATATGATGATGCAAAGGTCGCGGGAAGCTACAACGTAGGCCCCGACAGCCGGGACTGCATCACTACCGGAGAGCTGGCGGACCTGTTCTGCCGCAGCTGGGGCGGGGACGCCCGCTGGGAGCATGTGGGAGATGAGGGCCCCCATGAGGATCAGGTGCTTCGGCTGGACTGCTCCAAGATTCAAAGGGATCTGGGATGGACGCCCCGTTGGCATACGGACTGCGCAGTAGAGGAGACTGTGGCCTGGACTAAGGCATGGTTGGAGGGGGCTGATGTGCTGACTGTGATGAAGCGTCAGATGGACATATTCCTAAAGTCCTGAAACTTGGAGGATGTACAATGATTCAAACAGTGTCCATCAATCCCCCTGAGAGAGCTTATACGAAGTTGACAATTTCCGGCAAGGCTGGACCGTTGGCAGGTTTCCCGCTCCTGTCTATTGACCGGGACAGCTATGTTGTACAAGCGGAGGTCCAGAGCGGGATCAATTTCCGGCTGAAGGCTGGCTGTCACTGCATCGCCATTGGGCGAGGATGCTCTCTGGCAGACGGCATAACGCTCATGATCGATCTCAACCACGACTATAGGTCTGTGTCTCAAGGCAGTCCGCATTTCCTGCAAGGCGTCAGCTGCGCGGACAGAATCGCGCGAAAGGGTACCATCATCATACAGAATGATGTGTGGGTTGGGCACGGTGCGATGATTATGGCGGGGGTTACCTTGCATAACGGCTGTATAGTTGCTGCCGGGGCGGTTGTTACCAAGGACGTGCCGCCATATGCCATCGTTGGAGGAAATCCTGCGCGGATATTGCGCTACAGATTTGATGCGGATGTCATTGAGGCACTCCAAAAAATTGCGTGGTGGGATTGGCCGGAGGAACTTCAGAAAGCGCGGCGTGAAGACTTTACCCTGCCGGTGGAGGCATTTGCTAAGAAGTATCTTCCCGCGGGGGACAATATATCTGATTCAGCCCCCTCACTGTGGACAGATGAAAAAAAGCCCGTTGTGCTTTTCCCGGTAGACATCGGCGACCCGTTTCCGCTCTATTCCAAAATATTGGATTCTTACTTTAAAAAAGACAGACCGCAGACAGAACTGCTGCTCTACTTGCCGGAAGAGCGTTCAAGCGAGGATAATATACGCCGTTTAGAGAGTGTTTTGGAGCAGTATGAAGCACGAGACTGTTTCGTCACACTTCAAACAGGAATTACTCTGGATGAACGGCTTTTATTCCAGGGTGCGGACTACTATGTAACCACTCGCAGCAGAGAGACCGTCCGCAGGACTTGTTTGGCGGACCTCTGGGGTGTGAGGGTCCTGTATGGAACCGATGACCCGGTCTTCCCGCCGGAGCTGCAATAAGACAGTGTTCACATTTGATTTGGGGAGATTCATCATGCTGGATATCATATCAAAACCGATTTTAGTTTCAGGGAGTTCTGTAAGCCCGTTAGAGGTCCACTATGCTGCGGATGCGGCGCAGACGGGGTGGAATGAAAAGTGTTTTGACTATTTGAAGCGGTTTGAAGCAGAGGTATGCAGGATATTGGGGGTCAGATATGCCATCGCGACACCCTCCTGTACAGCAGCTCTTCACCTTGCGCTGCTGACCATCGGTGTCAAAGCCGGCGATGAGGTAATCCTTCCGGACAGCACCTGGGTTGCTACCGCCAATGCCGTGGCCTATACCGGAGCGGTCCCGGTATTCGTGGACGTGTGCCGGGACGATTGGACGATCGATCCTGAGGCGGTCAAGAGGGCGATCACACCTCATACAAAAGCAATCATTCCCGTTCATCTCTACGGCCATCCCTGCAAAATGGATGAACTCAACGCAATCGCCAGAGAGCATGGCCTCTATGTTATTGAGGATGCGGCGGAAAGTATGGGCAGCCTGTATCACGGGAAACATACCGGCGCGTTAGGCGATATGGCCTGCTTCAGCTTCCATGGCTCCAAGACAGTGGTCATGGGCGAAGGCGGCGTTTTTACAACGAACGATGAGCAATTGTATACCAGAGCCAGGTTCCTGGGCGATCAGGCGAAGCATCCCACCCGAAGATTTTTTAATGAGGAGGTGGGCTACAAATTCCGGCTGTCCAATATCCAGGCGGCATTTGGCCTGGCTCAGATGGAGCGCCTGGAGGAGATTGTAGCAAAGAAACGGCGGGTATTCCAATGGTATCAGGAGGAACTGGCGGGTGTCGAAGGGCTTGAGCTGAATCCTGAGCTTTCTGGCATTCGGAATAACTATTGGATGGTAACGCCCGTACTGAGCGCCGGTTGGAAAGGCGGTGCGGAGAGGCTCCTGGCGGAACTGGAAAAGAGAGCAATCAGTGTACGGCCATTTTTCTATCCGTGTACGGAGCTGCCCATTTACGCACATTGCCGCCGGGAGGCAACGCCTGTGGCCCACGAACTCCATGAGCGCGGATTGAATCTGCCCTGCGGCGCGGAGCTGTCCCGGGAGGAGATCCACTATATCTGCGCGCATCTGCGCAATATTCTGACCGGGGAGGAAGACAGTGATCCGGTAACCGGATGGCTGTCGCGGCGGGAGCGATTCCTGCGGGCAAAGGAGGATTTCCCGAACGTTGAATTTCTCGACCCGGATTTTCAGGCGATGGATTGCGAGATTCGTCTGCCGGAAGGGGAGGCGCCTGCCGCCGGGCTTTTGGAATCAATCCACCGGAGTCTGGGTTTCCGGCGGCTGTTTCTTCGGCAGACTCTTGGCAGAAAGGAGAGCGAGAGATTGCTGATGGAATTGGGATTTACCGAGCATCAAAGGATTCCCTGCATCGGTATGGACGGATACGGTCAGATGGAGCTGTTCAGACAGACGTATAGGGATGTCTGCGCATATGAGGTCGTTTATGTAAAAACCTTTTGATGAAATGCTGGGGGATTGAATATGGCAGGAAATGGCGCGATGGACTCCTTCTGCTTTCAGGAAGGGGATATTGAGGGATTGAAGCTGATTGATCCCCTATATGTTTCGGATTCCCGGGGATATTTTTCCAAAACCTATGAGGCGGGGCTGTTTGCGCGCTATGGGATCCCGCTGGAGCCGGTCGAGGAGCTGGAGTCGCGCTCCGCCCAATACACCCTCCGAGGGCTCCATTTTCAGCACCGGAACAGTCAGGATAAACTGGTCCGCGTTCTGTCCGGCGAGGTATACGATGTGGCGGTAGACATCCGTCCAGATTCGGCGTCCTTTGGCCGGTGGCAGAGCTTCCGGCTGTCCGATGAAAACCGCCGCATGCTTTATATACCGAAAGGATTTGCCCACGGGTTCCTTGCGCTCCGGGAGGGCACGGTCATACACTACCTCTGCGGGGGACAGTACGATTCTGCCAGCGAGGACGGCATTCTCTGGAACGATCCCGAACTGGCAATCCCCTGGCCGTTGGAGTATGGGCAGCGTCCGCTGCTGTCCCGGCGGGATCAGGGCTTTCAGACCCTCGATCAGCTTCGCCGCGCACTACATCCATAAGGAGAGTCAAAATGGACAACCGACACTGCCGCTTCTGCGGCCATGAGTTAAAGCATACATTTGCAGATCTGGGATTCTCTCCGCTGGCCAACGAGTACCTGCGGGAAGCGGACCTGGAAAGGGGACAGGTCTTTTATCCTCTGAAGGTTCAGGTCTGCGAACACTGCTTTTTGGCCCAGGCCGCTTTATACCAGCAGCCTGAGAATATCTTTGGAGAGTACCAATATTTCAGCTCGTATTCAACTGGCTGGCTGGCCCACTGCAAGGCTTATGTGGACATGATCGTCCCACGGCTCGGATTGAACGCCAGGAGCCAGGTTCTGGAAGTAGCCTGCAACGATGGGTATCTGCTGCAATACTTCCAGCCATACGGGATCCCGGCCCGAGGTGTGGAGCCTGCCGGGAATGTGGCAGAGGCGGCAAGGGAAAAAGGGATCGATGTCCGCTGCTGCTTTTTCAATGCGGAGACCGCCGGGGAGATCGCAGCGCAGGACGGACGGTATGACCTGGTCATCGGCAATAATGTGCTGGCCCATGTGCCTGATATCAACAGTTTCGTGGCGGGGCTGGCTGCGGTGCTGGGGCCGGAGGGAACCATCACTATGGAGTTCCCGCATCTGATGCAGCTGATGCAAAATTCCCAGTTTGACACCATCTATCATGAGCATTTCTACTATCTCTCCCTGGCAGCGGTGCAGAGAATCTTTCAGGCGCACGGCCTGGAGATCTATGACGTGGAGCTGCTGGAGACCCATGGCGGCTCTCTGCGCATTTATGCGGCGCACCGCCCATACGGGATGGTGCGCATAGAAGGCTCCGTATCCGATCTGCTGGCGCGGGAGAAGTCCTTCGGCCTGTGTGAGATGCAGACGTATGCCTGGTTTTCAGAGAAAATGCTGCGGATCAAGCTGGAAACGCTCCGGCAGTTCACACAATGGAAAAAAGAGGGGAAACATATCGCTGCCTTTGGGGCTGCGGCAAAGGGAAATACATTTTTGAACTACTGCGGGATCAACAAGGATATGGTAGATTTCGTGGTAGACTCCAACCCCCATAAGCAGGGGCTGTATCTGCCCGGAAGCCTGGTCCCTGTTCTGGCGCCGGAAGCGCTCCGGCGGTACCGGCCAGATTATCTTGTGATATTACCCTGGAATCTTACAAGTGAGATCATGGAAGAGGCTGCATTCGTGAGCGAGTGGGGGTGTCGATTTGTTTCCTGCATCCCGGAACTGCGTGTCCTGCACGGATGAGTATCAGGTGAAGCGATTTTGATTACCTCAATCCAGAGGAAAGCTGCAACCTGAAGTGATTGCCCTTGGAGACTCTGGCGCGGGAGGGGCGGCTTGGCATTTACAAGCATAATGGTTTCTGACAGTGTATGGACACCTATGTGGAATATAGCAAGCGCTCCATGAAAGCGTTGGGAGGATACGCAATGATCTCTGTAATCATGCTTACATACAACCGGGAGGCTTTAATAAGCCGGGCTATTGAGAGTATCTTGGCACAGACCTTCCGCGATTTCGAATTTATCATCGTAGACAATGGTTCCATTGACCGCAGTGGACAAATCGCGGAGGAATATGCCGCGCGGGATGGCCGCATCAGGGTGATTCACCGGGACCGGGGAAATATTGGTATGGGACGCAATACCGGTTTGAACGCCGCGCAGGGAGAATATATCGCGTTTATTGACGATGATGACTGGGTGGAGCCGGATTTTTTGGAGTTTCTTCTGGGTCTGATAACCGAAACCTGTGCAGATATTGCCATTTGCGGCGCGTCAGACAAGGCGTGTGATGAGAAACAGATCATGACCGCTGAGGAAGCGCTGATTGAACTGATGTGGAGAAAAAAGTATAACGCAGGATTTCCCACAAAGCTGATTCATGTGGAGCTGTTTAAATATTTGTGCTTTCAG
>Ga0224748_10009_pt1 | contig 33800 bp, 31 predicted proteins | sample LIM_F_Water_Neg_FD_182074 | JGI IMG/M metagenome (GOLD analysis project Ga0224748, IMG submission 182074) | Enriched cells from gastrointestinal tract of the lab mouse from Pacific Northwest National Laboratory (PNNL), Richland, Washington... | ecosystem: Host-associated > Mammals > Digestive...
TTGCATACAGAAATCTTCAGAAAAGTTTTATTCAAAAAACGCAGTGCGCATCCCCCGGAGGGTTTTGCCGCACTGCATAAAAACGGATGCCGAAAGATCAGATTCTTGACTGAACCGTCTTTTTTTCAACGATTTTTCCGGTTATGATCTGAACTCCCTCCACATATTTTTCGTGCCGGATCTTTTTGATCAGGGACGTGACGCAGGTCTCCGCCATCCGTTCCAGATCCACGCTGTAGGAAGTGATCCGTCCCGGATCCATCCCCATACCGATGGGCAGGAAGTCGTCGAAGCCCACCACCGATACGTCGTCCGGCACCGAGTATCCCATGTCCTCCAGATTTTGAATCAGAATATTGGCCGTAAAATCACAGTTGCATACATAGGCGTCCAGATCCCCCTTCTCCGTCAGGATCTTGTCATGGGTCTTCCCGTACTTACTCCGGTCCGAGATTTCCCATTCTTCCCGGTAATCAATGCCGTTTTCCCGAAGCGCCTTCCTGTAGCCCCAGAACCGGTCCGCAATACTGCTTGTGGCGTCAATATTTCCCACATACCCGATCCTTTTGTGCCCTCGCCGGATCAGATAGTCGGTCAGCAGGTAGGTTCCGTAATATCCGTCGGAAATAACGGTGTCAAACGCGATGGACGGCATGTAGGTGTCCAGAAAAAACACCGGCAGCATGGACTGGCTGACGATGGCGTCAATATACGTTTCCCCAAGCTGTCCCACAAGGATCAGTCCGTCTACCTTTCCGTCCTGCAGTACCTTCGGAGTATTGTTTTCCTGCTCGTCCTCTTTTTTCAGCAGCTCCAGGATGCCGTAGTAATGGTTGTCGTACAGCGCCCTGACCACCTTTTCATAAAGCTGCCCGTAAAATGAGACCGAATATCCGTAGTAATTTTCCGGCATGATCACACCGATGTTCCCTGTGGCTGCAGGCGCGGATCTGCCTGAAGAGCCGGAGATATACCCCATCTGCTCTGCCACCTGTTTGATCCGGCCCCGCAGTTCCTCGCTGACTCCCGGCTTTCCCGACAGCGCTTTCGACACTGCAACATTGCTCACCCCGACTTTTGCTGCTATATCTGCCAATGTTACACCTTTAGCCATATTTCCCCTCCATAGGTTTATTTAATCGCTTTTATGATTAATTCTAAATATACTCAAATTTGCTTCGGTTGTCAATGTTAGATACAGTCACTAAAAGGAAAAATCAAAATTTAACAAATGAAGTCTGCATAGAATTTGAAGAGAGGAAAGTAAGTAGTAATTAAAATTCACTTCCGCTATATTTAATAGTAAGCACTGCAACTATATTTTCTGAATCCAATATTTCATAAATAATAATATAACCGGAAATAAATAACTGACGATACCCCTTATAAGCATAAAATCCATATTTACGTTCCGCTCCTCGATAAGGCTGCTCTTCCAGACTGATAATTGCATCTTCAAGTTTTTCTACCAGCTTTAATGCATTATCACCGTAATTATCATTAAGAAGAGCCAATTCATAAATATGATCTAAATCACGATAGGCTTGAGGAAACATCTTCACAGTATATTTATCCAAAATGTTTCCTCCTTAATTGACTTAAAGCCTCTCTTGCATCTAACAGTTCCGCCCCATTTGCAGCTTCCTGCTCCGCTTCCAAAATGGATTTATCAATTCTATTCATATTAATCAATTCATCATATGCTTCGATACTCATGACTACCAGGTCTCCATACCCATTTTTGGTTATAAATACCGGCTGCTGCTGTTTATGACAAATTTCAGATATTGCATTTGTATCTCTCAGTTCTGTAATCGGCTTAATTACTGGCATATAATCAACTCCTTCTTTTTGTACATTATTATAACATTATTATGAACATCTTACAATACATATTTACCCGGATTATCCATTCTCATAAACCATGTTGTCGCATTTTTCTGTCGGATTGCAACCGCACAGTTGAAAAAAGTTTTATTTTTACTAAAAACACGCTCATTTGGCATTGGCTGAAATTCATATAAGTCGTGAACTCAAGGACAGCTCCGACGCTTAAATATTTTTTGTTTTGAAATCATACGTAATTTAAAGACATTAAGACGGTTTGGTAAAGAGGCGGGAAATTTTTTCTTCGCACTCAGGATAAAAGAGCTGTTGGATGGAACAAAAAGATGAGCCATGAAACACCAGGGTCTGTTTCATATGTTGCTCACTTAAAAAGCATCTGTTCCGGCAAGGGAGATCAAACATGGGACAAATCATTCATCTGGATAAAGGGAATCCCCATTTTCATTTAGGATAGCATTCGAAACAGGGGATATGGTCTGCTACTGTCATTGATTGTCAGACATTCCCAAATGATCTATGGAAAAGTTTCTTTACGGATCAGGCGTACTTTAAGTTTTAATGAGATATCCGTCTGACGCGCAATTCCGGAAAAAAGAAATCTGAATCGGGTGGTTTTCGGCCCCAGTACCAGAGTGTTCTATGGGTATTGCGTATATTATAATAGAAGAAACGCAGAAATTATCTGATGACTTTGGCTAAAATCGCAAAAAGGTAGGAAATCATAAAAAAACCTCCCATTTTATGGAAAAATGAGAGATAATGTAATTAACCCAACAACATATCTTCACCCATAAAAGAAGGAGGTTTTTTACATGAAAAGAGAATAGCGGTTACGAGAAAAGAAACCCGGGAAAACTTACAGAAACTCCGGCTTGCATGTGAACTCTCAAAACTGATCCGGCACTACTTCCCGGATCTGGTGCCACTGCTGAAAAAACTGCCGGATCCCAGAAACCAAAGCTATATTACCTATCCGTCTGCCGTGCTCCTAATGACCCGTATCCTTTCTTCTATATTTTACATCAGCAGTATGAGAAAAACAAGTGAAGAATTCAATTCGGATCTCATGATTGAAAATATCTGGGAACTATGCGCAGAGGAAGAAACCGTCCGCGAGCTCCCTTACTGGGAGACCATCAACCGGTATCTGGAAAAATTGGAGCCGGAATCTCTGCAGGAAGTCATTTGGAAACTGGTGTACCGCCTGCTGCGGAGCAAGGCGTTCCAAGGGGCGCGAATTGGAGAGAAACACTGGCAGATCATTTTAGACGGGACCCAGTTACACAGCAGCCGTAAGCCGCTGGATCCGAAATGCATGTACCGGATCCATCACAAAGGCAAGCCGGAAGAATACCGCGAGAATTATTACTATGTCCTGGAGGCAAAGTTGGTATTGCATCCCAAGATTGTAGTAAGTATTATGACCGAATTTGTGGAAAATGATGGGAAAGAGATGGACAAGCAGGACTGCGAAAGGAAAGCAGGCGTGAGACTGATGGAAAAGCTGAAGAAGCAGTTTCCAAGATTAAATATCTGCCTATGTGCGGACAGCCTGTATGCATGTGAGCCATTTTTCCGGAAATGCGGGGAATACCGGTGGCAGTATCTGATCCGATTTAAGGAGGGAAGTATCCCGACAGTAGGAAAGGAATATAGAAAACTGAAAGACTTGGAAAAGAACCGAAAGGAAACGAAAATAAAAAATGGCCGATACTGGTATGATTATGTAAATGAGATTGACTATAACGGATGTAAAATCAATTTGATGGAGTATGGTGAGGAACTGAAACGGACCATAAAAAGAGGGATGTGCAAAATCGAACGTGAGGAAAAAAAGTCGTTCTGTTTTTTGACAAGTCTGCCGGTGAGAAAAAAGAACGTATGCGATCTGGTGGAGAAGGGGCGGATGCGCTGGAAAATAGAAAATGAAGGGTTTAATACGCAAAAGAATCAGGGATATTATTTGAAGCACTTGTTCAGTAAAAACTACCAGGGGATCAAAAACCATTATTACCTGATCCAGATCGGGCACATGATTGCACAGATAATGGAGACATGGGGAAGATTATGGGAAGGGATGCATCTGAGTATGGAACAAAAGCATCAGAAGATACTGGAATCCTTCCAGGCTGTCAGGTTGAAAGAATACATTGGAATAAAAAAGAACATACAGATCCGATTACAATAGACAGGTCTCGAAGGAAGGGGGGATTCAAAAGGAAGCTGGAAATTGAATAGAGGAAACCAAGGGAATACTGTTTCCTGGAATCCATAATACTAAGAAAAGGCTGTGGAAGATATGAAATTTTCATAGCCTGGAAGAAAAAAATAAATTTAAGCGTCAGAGCTGAACTCAAGGAAAAATTCCTTTTCATTCGCCGCCGGATAAGGTACAATGAAAAGAGCATCCTGCCGCCGAACATCCTTGCAGGCATGACTGCCCGGCTCGTTGCTTCGCGGTAAAAGATTTTTCAAAAAAGGAATATACAGACTATGAATCAGAAAACATTAACCAAATTAGAATATGACAAGATCACCGCCCTCTTGGAGGAGCAGGCAACCTCCTTCCGTGGACGGCAGCTCTGCCGCCGCTTAAAGCCCATGACCGATATGGAGCGGATCGATACGGCACAGGAGCAGACGGCCGCCGCATTTACCAGGCTTATCAAGAAAGGGCGCATTTCCTTCGGGGACGCCGCTCCGGTGGAAGAATCCATGAAGCGTCTGGAGATCGGCGCTGCTTTGGGAAGCGGCGAACTGCTGCGGATCTGCAGGCTGCTGCAGAATACCGGGCGGGCGAAAGCCTACGGGCGGCACGACACCCAGGAGGAATCCGCGGACTGCCTGGACATTTATTTTGAACAACTGGAGCCATTGACCACCCTGTCCAATGAGATCGACCGCTGTATTCTCAGCGAGGAGGAGATCAGCGACGACGCAAGCCCCACGCTCAAGCGCATCCGGCGCAGCATGGACAGCATCAACGAAAAAGTCCACACCACGCTGAACGGCCTGGTCAACGGCTCCCTGCGGACTTACCTGCAGGACCCCATCATCACCATGCGGGGCGACCGCTACTGTCTCCCGGTGAAGGCGGAATACCGGAACCAGGTCAGCGGCATGATCCACGACCAGTCCGCCACCGGCTCCACCCTGTTTATGGAGCCCATGGCTGTGGTCAAGCTGAACAATGACTTAAAGGAACTGTACGCCAAAGAGCAGGAGGAGATCCAGGTCATCCTGGCCCGCCTGAGCGAGGAAACCGCGGGTTATATCGAAGAGATCCGTACCGACTACCGCTGCCTGACGGATCTGGACTTTATCTTTGCCAGAGGGCAGCTTGCCATGTCCATGAACGGAAGCCGCCCCATCCTCAACGAAGAGGGCCGGATTCATATACGGAACGGACGCCACCCCCTGCTGGATGCCCGGAAGGTGGTGCCCATCACGGTCACTCTGGGGCAGGATTTTTCCCTGCTGATCATCACCGGCCCCAATACCGGCGGAAAGACGGTCTCCTTGAAAACCGTGGGATTGTTTACGCTGATGGGACAGGCGGGTCTGCACATCCCGGCCTCCGACCGTTCGGAGCTGGCCGTATTTCACCAGGTGTACGCGGACATCGGAGACGAGCAGAGCATCGAACAGAGCCTGAGTACCTTTTCCTCCCACATGACCAATATCGTTTCTTTCTTAAAAGATGTGGACGAACGCTCCCTGGTGCTCTTCGACGAGCTGGGGGCAGGTACGGATCCCACAGAGGGAGCTGCGCTGGCTATCGCCATCCTCTCCTATCTCCATGACCGGGACATCCGCACCATGGCCACCACCCATTACAGCGAGCTGAAGGTGTTCGCCCTGTCCACTCCCGGCGTGGAAAATGCATGCTGCGAGTTTGACGTGGAAAGCCTTCGCCCCACCTACCACCTGCTCATCGGCATTCCCGGAAAGAGTAATGCATTTGCCATATCCGGAAAGCTGGGGCTGCCGGATTACATCATCGAGGATGCGAAAATGCGTCTCTCCGAGCAGGACATTTCCTTTGAAGATCTGCTGACCGACCTGGAGACGAGCAAGCGGACCATTGAAAAGGAGCAGGATGAGATCCAGGCCCACCGCCGGGAAATGGAGCGCATGAAGGCCCAGCTCCGGCAAAAGGAGGAGCGCCTGGAGGAACAGAAAGAAAAGATTCTCCGGGAGGCCAACGACAAGGCCAATGCCATCCTGCGGGAGGCCAAAGAGGTGGCCGACGAAACGATCAAAAATTTCCATCGTTTCGGCAAGGAAAATATCTCTGCCGCCGATATGGAACGGGAGCGGGAACGGCTGCGCAAAAAGATCAAGGATACGTCCTCGTCGCCTTCCCTGAAAACACAGAAGCCGAAGAAGGAGCACAAGGCATCCGACTTCAAGCTGGGCGAATCCGTGCGGGTGCTCAGCATGAACCTGACCGGAACCATCCGTTCCCTGCCCGATGCCCGTGGAAATGTCACCGTGCAGATGGGGATTTTGAGTTCCCAGGTGCATATCTCCGACCTGGAGATCATGGAGGAGCAGAACCCATTTTCCACATCCCGGAAAAAACATACCGGCGGCGGAAAGATCAAGATGGGCAAATCCCTCTCCGTCAGCCCGGAGATCAACCTGCTGGGACGCACGGTGGACGAAGCCGTCTCGGAGCTGGACAAATATCTGGACGACGCCATCCTGTCCCATCTCAATTCCGTCCGGGTAGTCCACGGCAAGGGAACCGGCGCGCTGCGAAAAGGAATCCACGAATTTCTGCGCCGCCAGAAACATGTCAAATCCTACCATCTGGCGGAGTACGGCGAAGGGGACGCAGGGGTGACGATCGTGGAATTAAAATAGGAGGGGATATTATGGCAGCAAAACAGAAAATTTTAATAGTAGACGACGATGAAAATATTGCAGAGCTGATTTCACTTTATCTGAATAAAGAGTGCTTTGACACGAAGATCGTATTCAACGGCGAGGATGCGCTGGACGCCTTCGAGACATACCAGCCCAACCTGATCCTGCTGGACCTGATGCTCCCGGGCATGGACGGCTACCAGGTCTGCCGGGAGATCCGCGCAAAATCCTCCACCCCGGTGATCATGCTTTCCGCCAAGGGCGAGGTCTTTGACAAGGTTCTGGGGCTGGAGCTGGGGGCCGACGATTACATTATGAAGCCCTTTGATTCCAAGGAAATGGTGGCACGCGTCCGGGCGGTCCTGCGCCGCTGCCAGCCCTCCAAGCCGGAAACACCCGCGGCGGGCAAGGCAAAATGCGTAGAATACGACGGCCTGACCATCAACCTGACCAATTATTCCGTGGTCTGCGACGGGCGCCAGGTGGAAATGCCGCCCAAGGAGCTGGAGCTCCTCTATTTCCTCGCCGCCTCCCCGAACCAGGTATTTACCAGAGAACAGCTTCTGGACCAGATCTGGGGATATGAGTATATCGGCGATACCCGGACGGTGGATGTGCACATTAAAAGGCTGCGTGAAAAGATCAAGGATCACACAGGATGGTCCATCAGTACGGTGTGGGGCATCGGGTATAAATTCGACACCAAATCCAGTACGTTGTAGGACGCTGCCTGCATCCCGCGCAGAGCGAAATTGGAAATGGAGACCGTTATGAGAAGCACCCTGCATATTAAATTTGCATTACTATATATTATATTTGCCTTTTTGGGCGTATTTACCACGGCCACATTGGGGCGGCAGCTCCTTCTGGACCGGATCGCGGCTACCAATTCAGAATCACTTTACCAGGAGGCGAACCTGATCGCCTCCAATTATCTGCCGTCCTATTTTACGGACAATACGACCTCCTGGGCGGTTCATTCCCAACTGAATGCCATGCGCATTTATCTGGATGCCTCCCTCTGGTTCGTGGAAGCCGACGGCACCCTCATCACCGCCTCGAACCTGGAAAATACCACCGCTCCGGAAAGGATTGACGAATTTGACCCGGCGGAAACGGGGGGAAAGCAATATCTAACGGGGGAATACCACGGATATTTTCAGGAGGAGGTCATGACCGTCATCGCGCCGGTCATCCAGGGCTTCCAGACCAAGGGATACCTCCTGGTCCACCAGCCTGTGTCCGCTCTGGAAAGCCGCTGCACCCGGATGATGATTCCGTTTTACATCACGCTGGCGGTTATTTTTATGCTTTCGTCCATCTTCCTGCTGGGATTCCATTATTTCATCTACCGCCCTTTGAGCCTGATCACCGAGGCGGCCACCCAGTACGCGTCCGGCAACCTGGACTACGAGATCCCGGTCTACACCCAGGACGAGATGGGCTATCTGTCCGCGTCTCTGAACTATATGTCCGCCCAGTTGGGCGACATGGAGGACTACCAGAAAAAAATCGTGGCAAACGTATCCCATGATTTCCGTTCCCCGCTGACCTCCATCCGGGGCTATGTGGAAGCCATGACCGACGGCACCATTCCGCCGGAGCTGCATGAAAAATATCTGAATATCATTTTGTTTGAGACGGAGCGTCTTACCGACCTGACCAATGACCTGCTGACCTTGAATGAATTTGACACCAAGGAGCTTCTCCTGGACAAGACCCGTTTTGATATCCAGGAAATGATCAAAAAGACCGCAGCCTCCTTCGAAGGCGTCTGCATCGAAAAGCGGGTTTCCATCGAGCTTCTGCTTCTGCCGGAGCAGGCTTTTGTATTTGCAGACAGCCGGAAGATCCAGCAGGTGCTCTACAACCTGATCGACAATGCCATCAAATTCAGCGAAAATGACGATGCGGTGAAGATCGAAGTGACCCAGCGGGGCGGGAAGGTATTTGTCTCCGTAAAGGATTCGGGAATCGGGATATCCAAGCGGGAGATCAATAAGATCTGGGAGCGTTTTTATAAATCCGACGCCTCCCGCGGGAAGGATAAGAAGGGAACCGGGCTGGGGCTGTCCATCGTAAAGGAGGCCATCTTGGCCCATGACGAGCATATCAATGTGATCAGTACCGAAGGGGTCGGGACAGAGTTTATCTTCTCGCTGGCCCGGGCGGAGTGAATGCGGCAATGGGCTGGATGCCGCTCCATCCATTTCAAAAGACACTGCCACGTGCTTTTTACAGTTCAATAATTTCTTCGGGTTTCACTTCCAGAGCTTTGGCAAGTTTGCCTGAAATCTACCATCAGAAGCAGAACTTTTATTTTGTTTACCTTCATCTTCTCACCTTCGTCTTAGTGAAATCAACTAATATGATTCACATTTTAGTGTATTCACCTATTTTATCAAGACAGACCTTTCATAATTTTATGAAATGCACTAATTATATTGACAATAGGAAATATATTTGATTTAATATTGTTAGGAGGATTTTTCTATGGGACTTGGAATGAATTTAAAAATGATTCTAAAAGATAAAAACCTAACCATAAAAGATTTATCTGAAAAATCAGGTGTTTCTCTTCATACATTATATTCGATAACAAAACGCGATAATAATATGTCTCGTTATGATATCGTGGAAAAAATTGCTTGTACTCTTGATGTAACAGTGAAAGATTTGACTGGATTCGAAGTATATGAAATGGAAAGTACAGATTATGATCACTCCTGTTCATATGCCGGCTCAGAAGAAGATTTTAATAAAAAGCAAATAGGACTTGCGAACAAAAAAGACAGTAATACTCATAAGCATGATGCCAGTATTCCTATAAAAGTTACGCCCGAGCGAATAGAACGAAATAAAATCCAAAATAAATTACTAGCTGGAGAACATGTAACACCAGAGGAACTTGAAGTATTAAACGTTTACTACAGTTCAGAGCAATTTAGAAACTCATATAAAAAATCAAAAGAAGTCGCTCAGGAAGGCCTTGCAACTATAGAACGACTCCAAACTGCTTATAACAAGCTAAATGATATCGGACAAGAGAAGGTTGCTGAGCATGCCGAAATGATTGCAAAAATACCAGAATATCAAAAGAAGCCGGCCAACCCACCCCAAGAATAACCAAGCCGCTTTTGGCTTCGGGTCTGTCCGAAAAACGGACAATCCAAAACTGGTGCGTCAAATCAGAGGCAGGGGTGCTGGTAATTATGTAACAGGGATAAAGGATAAATTTCCTTCTCGCCCAACGACAGAGCAACAAAAATTTACACAAAAACCACATACACAAACCAGGAAAGGAAGTGCAACTATGAGTTATCAGGAAATAGCAAAGACCATGATTGACCGTTTACCAGATGATAAAATGATTTTCGTTATCAATATGCTGGAAGGACTTGGAGAAATGTCCGGAATTGATTTATACCCGGATTTCAAACCCAATGCCGACACAATAGCGGCAATGGCTGAAACAGATGAAATGATAAGGACAGGGAGCGGCCAGCACTTTGAGGGGACAACAGAGGAATTATTCTCCCAGATCCTGGAGGAATAGCCTATGTTAAAACTCAACCTGACATCGCAATTCAAGCGCGACTTAAAGCTATGTAAAAAACGAAACTATAATATTGACCTGCTAAATGCCATTGTCAATACATTACGAATACCGGCGGCGCTTCCACCGAAAAACAGGGACCATGCTTTAAAAGGAAATTATACCGGGCGCCGGGAATGTCACATATCCCCGGACTGGCTGCTTATATACCGGGTAAGCGGAAATGAATTATATCTTGACCGTACCGGTACCCACACCGATTTATTTGGTATTTAGACTATAGAAGATATGTCTTAATCGCTCTTTCTGCCCCATACAGGGCTTGTACTGCCTTGCCTGATAAGATAAAAATACCGCCCACGCCGTTACAATCCAAAATAGGGGCTTGTGGCGTGCCGCTATCGGGTATTCTGAAAAGCGGAAAGGCTGTTCTTGTCAGTTCTCCGATTTCGCATCGGGATATTGCCGCCGGGGGGGCTATCCAGTAATTTCAGAGAGGGGGGGCTGGTGCTTATGGTTACATATGGAGACTTATTCACATTTGTAATTATGCTTTGCGCTGTTATAACTCTTGTTATTTACATCAAACGTAAAAAGTAGCGCCCTCGTCCTGGTAAGAGATTCATGGACTTTGAGTATGCACCCTATATCAGGGAAGCCGACACTCAGAATGAACTTCATCTTCCCTGAATTTTTACTTAAATCAGAGCTTTTTTATATCGAATCCCCCCCCTGATCCCTCCGCCAAATCAATTCCCCTTACATATAAGCCGCCAAACCGCCCCCGCCAGAATCAGGTCTGCCGAAACCAGGACTGCCATCCTCCCTGTTTCGAAACTGCCGTTGACCACCGGAAACAGATACGCCGCGCTGCCTTCCTCTATAATCTGGAGCCGGCAAAGCGACCAGTAGCCCAGAGCGGACAGATAGCCCGCGAGAACATGACTGCCTATCTGAGAACATACGAGCCCAAGCAGTCCCAGAAAAACCGCATAAAATACCGCCCCCCAAACATATTTCCAAAACGGGAATATACATTGGCCGCGCCGCATGACAAAGGCGAAGGCCGTCACCAGAGCGGCGACCATCGAACAGCCGCATAAAAACCTGAGCCCAATGCTTTTCCTGTAGGGCCATGCCTTTGTGTAAATGATTTCTTTTACGCCGTTCCCCATCTCCCCCTTTGTAATCGGTATCAGGATCAGCGCCCCGATCAGAGCGACAGACTGTTCCAGGCAGTGTGCCGAGCGGGCAGCATCCAGGTTCGAGATCCCTCTGATCGCCGGAATTATCAGTAAATATGCCGCCGCCAGGAATACACTATTTTTAAACGTGATCCGGAAATCTGCCTTGAAAAAATCTACCGTGATTTTATATGAAGTATGTCTCATTTCAAAAATCTCCCTTGCCTTTTTCTGTGAACCAGGTCTTACTTCGAAAATCTCCCTTGCCTTTTCTGTGAACCAGATCCAAATTTCCGCCTTCCTATCCTGCATGAAACGGATCTCTCCCGGCTCTTTTCCGGCTGTATACAACAGCGGACAGCCCCGCAAGCAGCAGCGACAGAAGCAAAAACAGCCCCCTGTTCAGGCATATCACTGCAAAATCCCGGCGGATCAGCTCGGAGCCGTTCAGCATGTTATGGCGGATCATCAGCGTATACAGCCGCGTATCTCCGGAAAGCCCGACAGCAGACGAATCCAGAAACCACCACACAAGCTGTACCAGAACCGCAGCCGGCGAAGACGTGAAAATGGTCAGGAACATTCCCAGCGAGGTAACAATCATTGCCGTAGGCAAAAGCCACCAAAGAATATATTTGATGAAGGCAAATCCATCCACTGCAATTCCCGTATCTGCAGAATATTCCATCAGCGGTAGGAGAGACTCAAAGCTCAGCAAAACCACCGGCAGCATTGCGGCCGCAAGGAGCGCAAGAAAGCGGGTGAAAACAAATTTTACAGTACCGATCTGCCTGCAGTCTATCAATTCCTTCATACGATTCCGCCGATCCTTCAGCCAAAACAGTACCGCAGCAAAAACAGGGTACAGGCCCAGCGGCCTTGACATATAATCACAGTACAGCCTGGCAAACGCGGCGCTTACCTTGTCATCATAGATCGTCTTATCGTATTCCTCCTCCGCTTCCTCATAAGTCATTTCGTCCAATCCGTAATACTGCCGGAGACTTTCCATCGAGTAGCCTGAGCCCTTTCCGATCAATTGCTCTGCCTTTGCCATAAGTTCTATAAATCTTTCATAAGACACCTGAGATATAAATTGCTTTGTATGATCTTTTCCATTTCTTGTATCGGCGTCCTTTCCCATTTCAATGACAGCCTTTCCGTTTTCGTCCTGTTTGACACTGCTGTGATGGATGATATTTCCATTGACAGAAGGAAAATAATCGTCGGGGAGATTTCGGATCTGCTTCTCGCTCAAACCGGTTATTTCGCAGAGAATCTCCAAAATCTCTGCCTGCCCCTCCTCGTCTAGCACCACTTCCTTATAATAGGAAAACGGATAGGATGCATAGGAATTGTTCAAATATTCTATGATCAGAAGGTTTGTACCGCCACACATGATCTTCTCCGGTATTTCTTTGTTTTTCATTCCGTAGCTTTGGGCATTCTTCTTTGGCTCTTTCAAAAGAGCTCCGTTTGGGGATTCTGCATAAGCGGAACCCACGTCTCTTTTGGAAGCCTGGATTTCTTTTTCTGTGATCCCGTAAAAATTTTCGTGCCAGTGCAGAAACACCAGGCCGAGAAACAGCACATACACCAAACTGCAGCATACGTTTCTGCATTCTTTTAGGAACAGCATTTTTTCCACCCCCATTCGCTGGTCTCCCCTTCAAAGATCATCCGGCCGCCGCTCAGAACCGCCGCCCTCGGGCAGACTGCCTCAATGTCTTCGGCAATATGTGTTGACAGCAAAATGATCCGATCCCCGGCAAGCTCCGAAAGTATACGATAGAAACGGGCTCGTTCCTCCTGGTCCAGTCCTGCGGTCGGTTCATCCAAGATCAAAAGACCGGGATGGTTCAGCAGCGCCTGCGCGATACCGAACCGACGCTTCATACCGCCTGACAGAGTCTGGAACCGCTTGTTTTTTTCCTGCTCCAAGTGGGTCTGTTTCAGCAGTTCGCGGATACGCTCTTTTCGGATATTCCTCGGAATTTCCGACAGAATCCCCAGATAATCCAACGCCGAACAGACGCTCATGCCCGGATACACCGAAAATTCCTGCGGCAGATATCCGATCATTTTTCGAATTTCTTTTTTCTTTCTTATGTCAATTCCATTGATTTGCACCGTGCCTGACGACGGCTCCGACAGGGAGGCGAGAATACGCAGCAAGGTCGTCTTGCCTGCCCCGTTTCCTCCCAATATGCCATATGTCCCCGATGAAATGTGCAGGGAAATGTCATCCAAAACCGTTTGGTTTCCATACGTTTTGCTTAGATGCTCAATTTTGATTTCCATATAAAACCTCCTCATATTTCTGTTTTCTATAAGGAGATTCTCTCATACAAAAATCAATTTTTCGAAAAAATTGCCGGCTGTTTTTGCGCATGTGGGTGAAGTGGCTGTGAATAGTAATAAAAAAATCTGATTCGAATGATTTAATCTGCGGCCCGCTCTCCGGAATCGCCGCATTTACTTATTTTTGCCGTAACCACCGCGCCGCCGGAGCCGTTTTCCAAATGCAGCGTGCCGCCCAGCTTTCCGCAGAGTATCTTACAGATCGAAAGCCCGATGCCGAAATTTCCGCCGCCGGTCCTGCCGGGGCATGTATGGAGCGGTGCGCTTTGGGTATAAAAAAGTAAAGCGGCGCAGCTCAATTCCTCCTGTGCAAATCCCGCTCCGTCATCCTGTATGGAAAATGAAACGCAGTCGTCCGTTTCTTCAATTATTAAGACGATTTGCTTCTCTGAAAAGCGAAGCGCGTTGCTGAAAATATTTTCCAGCACTTTGGAAAGCATGTCCTGATCCGTCCGAATAAACGGTGTTTTGGAAAAGTCCCGTATTTCCAACTGCCTTTTATTCTGCTCTGCCAGCATTGAAAACGCACTTGCCATATCCGCAATCCATTTTTTCAGATCCATTTGCTCTGTTCGGATTTCAATATCCTCCATCTTCTGTACGTCCCTGACGCAATCCACATATCGTTCCAGCCGGGATACGGCGGCGGTCATATTTTTAAGGGTCGTCCGCAGAATATCGCCTGTCAGCGCGTTTTTTTCCGCCGCCTTATTCAAATAATCCAGATACCCGCCGATCACGGTAATCGGTGTTCTCAAATCGTGCGAAACGGAGGCTGTCAGGGCTTTTCGTTCCTGCAGCATGTCCCACATTTTACAATTGTTCTTATACAGCTCGTTTCTCATTTGTTCAAACGTATCGCATAGCTGCCCAAGCTCGTCACGGGAACTGTATTCCATCCGGAAATCCAGATTCTGCCCGGAAATGTGGTGGATTCCGCTTTTCAGATCCTTAAGCGGGGCCTGCAGCTTCCATTTGTAATAAAATTTTGCCACAGCCACGGAAGCAAGGATGATATAAATAACAGGCAGCATTACCATGAAAACTGTGACAGCCCGGTAATTCCTTTGATTTTCTCCGGATAATGTTCCGTAGGCGAAGTCATTCGGCTCAACGACCATTCCCCCGCTTTCCCCATGATATTCATCCGTATAGCCGTAAATATGGAGGGGCCTGGTATCCAGGATGCTCTGCCGCATCCCCGAAAATGCCAGTACCGTAATTATGATAAGCACACTGACTATACTCAGGCAAAAAACCGCCAGCAATACCAGCGACTTCTTTAATGACATATTTTGAAATACGTTCTTTATTTTACCCATTTGTATCCAACTCCCCAGACTGTAGCAATATAATTTTTCTCCGTAAATTCCGCGAATTTCAAGCGTATTTTCCGAACATGTTCCTTGATCACCGCGCTGTCCCCGTTTCCGTCGATCCCCCAGATGCGTTCGTAGATTTTTTCCCTGTCAAATACCTGTCCCGCGTTCATGGACAGCAGTTGGATGATTTCAAATTCTTTGTTTGACAGTTCCACGGAATGCCCTTTGATATAAAGGCTTCTGTCTGAGTAATCGATAATGAGTTCTTCCGAAAATCTGCTTTTCGTTTTGCTGCGGGTTCTCATTTCCCGGCGCAGGTGGGCGGAAATCCTTGCCAGCAGTTCATCCATTGAGAACGGTTTTGTAATATAGTCGTCCCCGCCGACCATCAGCCCGTTTATTTTGTCCTGCTCCGATACTCTCGCGGTCAGAAAAAGAATGGGACAGGTTACAAACTCCCGGATGGATATACAAAGATCTATCCCGTTCATGCCGGCCATATTGATATCCAGCAAAATCAGATCCGGGCTGTGTGATAATTTTTCCATAGCTTCCTCCGCATTTCCGGCGGTATAAACCATATAATTTTCAAATTCCAGCTGCAATTTCAGCATGTCCGTGATTGACTGCTCGTCATCCACAATCAAAATTTTATATTTTTGCTCCATAAAATCTACTCCTTCTGCCTGTATCCCCAAGAGGATTCCGTCATGGCCAGTCGGCCTTTCACAATGTATACCCAAGGGCACCCCATCATGGCCAGTCGGCCTTTCACAATGTATGTTTTATAACACTGAAAAGTCAATTTTCTGTCAAAATGTAAAACGTATACTGCTTTACACACACTCGCTCCGGAACTTTTTCTATGCGGAAGAACAAAAGTGCGCTTCGCATACTCCCGCGTTGTTACATTTTTAGCAGCGCAGCTTTTGTTCCGCGCGCGTAGCTGCGCATCCCCTGGAGGGTTTTTGTTCTATAGGAAAATTCGGAGAAGTTTCCTATAGAACAAAAGAACCGGAGACTGCCCGGCCAAACGGAATATTCCGCAGACGCAAGGCAGCTCCGGCTGTTTTTTATGAAAGGTCGGAAAATATTTCCAACTGTGCGGTTGCACGGATCTTTGCGAATTGCTGAATGGGTTGGCTGCTCCATAGAGCATCCAATCTCACAGCTTGAAATTTTTTGCCCAGATCCATATTACGATTGCAGTTGCGATAAAAAATTCAGCAAACAGGACGGGTTTTCCCCATAGTTCCCATCCAAGGGAGAAAAAGAAGTAATGCCCGGCAAAAAATGACGCGAAAAATACCAGATATACGGCAAGCGAATACAGGATATTTTTGAAAATCCGGGAACGTTTTTGTTCCCTGTCCATCATCTGTTTCTGCTGCTGTTCCAACAGGTCTGTCTTGACCGACAGTTCGTCTATTTCCGACGGTTTTAACAGATAATCCACGGTAACGTCGAATGCCCTGCTCAGTTCCACAAGCTTTTCTACCTCGGGTACGGCCTGCCCGTTTTCCCATTTGGAAACGGATTGTCTTGACACATTCAATTGTTCGGCTAACTGCTCCTGTGTCAGTTCTTTCCCTTTGCGAAGCGCTATAAGTTTTTCTGCAAATTCCATAAAATGTCCCTCCTTTATTTGTAACCGGTCTGCACAACAGATGGAATGCCTGCCGTTTTTTAACCAATCTGTACGCAGATGTTTTCATGCGGCAGTTCCAAACTGGTTTTCTGCAGTTCCCTTTGTTACTTGCAAAAATCTTACCAAAACTCCCGGTTGCATTCCAGAAAGCGCAGTTTACATCTGAAGGTCAAATTGTGGAATCCGTGCTTAATATAGCGACACATTACTGCACTGGTGCACTATTTTAGTCATACAGCATCTTCTTTATGGACTCATCATTCAGATTATCCTTCGTCACCCAGAGATACCCGGTGCTGACCTGTGCCTCATTCCCGGCCTGCAGGACGGTCCTCGCCGCCGCCACCACCGACGCATACCCGATTCCAAACGGGTTCTGCACGACCAGCCCGGCGATCTCTCCCTCTTCCAGAGCCTTTAGCTGATCCTTGCTCACATCAAATCCCATGAGGACGATCTTCGTATTCTCTGTCCACTCATTTTCCGTTGAAGTATCGTCTGTCCCGCCGTCCTCGTCATCGGAAATCTGATCCCCGGATGTATTCTTGTCCGTTCCGTCTGTTTGGGATTTTCCCTCATTTTTATCATCATCGGCCGAAGCAGGTTCGTTCTTTCCATCCCCGTTGGAGAGAGTTCCGTCATTTCCATCCTCTGCAAGGGCGGTTTCATGTTTCTGCCCTCCGTCTGCAGATGCCGGAACGGTCTTATTTCCATCCTCATTTTCCGAATCTGCCTGGGTGTCCTGTTTCTGCGCATCCTTCTCTGATTCGTTACCGCTATCCTCTCCTGACGCTTGGCCGGCTCCGTCGCTGCCCTCTCCGGATTCTCCGGACACTTGGTCATCCTTCCCGCTGTCCTTTCCGGATCCTTCCGGCGTCTGAGCGTCCTTCCCGCTGTCCTTTCCGGACCCTTCCGGCGTCTGAGCGTCCTTCCCGCTGTCCTCTCCGGACTCGTCCGGCGACTGACCGTCTTCCCCGCCGCTTCTGGCCTTCTCCTCCTCTGCCTGCCTGATCGCATGCAGGCCCAGCATCGTTGTGCTGTCATTGGTTCCGAAGATTCCCTTCAGGCCCGGATGCCGTTCGATCATGTACTGGATCACGTCCGCGTCGGAGAAGCTTTCCTTCTGCACCTCACGTTCTCCCTCTTTCAGCCCTTCATTGTATTCATCCGCCATCTGCTTTCGGATGTCGTCCAGCTTGTCGCAGTAAACGACCTCCGCCACATTGACATCCGGATGCTTCTCCGTCATCTCATCCTGGAAGCTTTTCAGACGTTCCTTGGCCGTTTCCGACTTGGAATCATGGACAAGAACCAGCACGTCCCCTTTTCCGCCGATCTCATTCGCCAGATTGTAAGCCCCTGTTCTGGCCGCCTCCTGGTTGTCCGTCTTGACGGTACACTGGATTCCCGGATATTTATTTCCGGAATCCAGGGCTATGATGGGAATGCCGTTCTCCGTGGCAAGGTCAAACTGCACCGTGCAGGCGTCCTCGTCAATACTTGCAATCCCGATCACATCCGGGTAACGGGACAGCTCCTCATCCAGGATATTTACCTGCTCATCGATGTCCTCCGACTTGGCAGGCCCGTTGTAAGTCACCTTTATTTTATCATTTCCCGTATAGCCCAGCTCTTTATTGAGATCCTCGGCCGCCTGCACAACGCCGCTCCGTACAGATTTCCAAAAAGCGGTTGCTTCTGATTTTCCGATGATCGAGATATAAGACCCCTTCTCCAGCTTCAGCCCGCGGACGTCCCTGTAGGCCGACGGCGTAATCGGATTTAAGCTGGACTGGTACTCCGGCTCTTCCGATGCATCCCCCGTAAATGTATCCTGGCCGCTTTCTCCGGCACATGCCCCTGCGGACACCGTAATCGCAGCGGCAAGCGCAATAGCCGCAATCCTCACAAATCTCCGTCTCATAACAAAACTTCCTTTCTTCTTTTTCATTATGATTCACAGCAGCGGCAGCCCTCAAAACGCTCAAATGTTCCGGGCCAATTCCGAATGCCTGCCGCTTTTCTTCTATTTTGCCCACACTATAATACTATACACGATTTTCGTGAAAAAAAAAGGAATATTTTCTTAAGGTTATTACAGGATAAACTTATAAATCATTTTTGGTATCAAGCACCTTACAGTGCCCATTTTTAAATATAAAGAAGTGACCTATTTTAAAGGAGATTTCCTTGTTGAATATAATGCTTTTTTTATACTATCTATGTCTAACATAGACAGCATTTTTTCTACTCCATTTTCATAATCTAACGATAATTCATACCGGATTCTTTTCATACTGATTTTATAGCTTTCCTTCACCAGACCTAATATCGATAATACTATTTTTTTCATAATCTGAAGATTTTTTGCCCCCGTCCTTGCCATACTCGTATTTTTGTCATCTTTAAATGTAAAATCCATCTGCCAATGGAGATTATTTTCTACTCCCCAATGTCCTCGGGCCGCCCTTTCAAATTCTTCTACATTTTCACCTATGCTACATATATAATAACGGCATTCTTTCTCTCGGCTCCCATCCGGCTTCTCTATTTTTTTATGCACCATGCCGAAACTCTTTAGTCCCTTCCATTGTTTCCTCTCGCTATACCAGCCGATATCCTCTGTAATATAGTATTCACGGGTAGCTATACCACCATGCTCCGGCTCCACTGTCTTTTGATAGCACCCTTTTCTTTTCCGTAATTCTCCTTTACATTCCGCGTCAAAAAAAGCCATGACCTCCTCATAAAAAAGCGGCTGGTTCCCTTTCAGTGCCAAAACATAATCCCCTTTCCTGCCTATCACTGCGGCTGCCGTCTCTTTCTGGCAGTTCATCGCATCGGCAGTTACAATGGTATCTTTTAAATCCATAAGACGCAGTATTTCCTGGGCTGCCGGTATCTCATTTGTCTTCTCGCCTATAAATTTCTGTGCCAGGCACATCCCATAGTCATTGGAAAAAACATTTAATGTCTGCAGCGCCTTTTCCTCACCATCCATGTGATTCTTTCTCCCCGAACCACAGCTTACCTTCCCATCCACAGATACAATACTTTTTTCGTGAAGTGCTTGTTCCTTTCCTGAGGCCTCCAGGATTCCATCTACTGTATGTAGCAAGAGTCCTACGGTAACCTGGAAAAAATAATCTGTATTAATGTTTCCAATTACAATCCGGTAGGTATCGTCCGTAGGGATTCCATAAGGCAGTTCCAGATATTTCCGGAGCCAGGCCTCTTTTTTCTTCGCAAAGCTTTCAATTTCTCCCCACTCGTTGGCATTTCCAAGTATTGCAAAAAAGACAATCATAATGATATCTCCCAGCAGATGCTTGACATAAGAGGGATGACGATAATCCTGCACGGAATCCGCATATTTCTTTATTTGTCTTATTAATGAATCATTCTTTACAATATTTTCCGGCGATATGTTGTTTTCTTTAAACGTGTCATGCAGTGCTTCTAATCGAGTAGATTTTTTAGCCATAATTATTTCTCCATTATTCTATAAGTTCTAAAACAATTATATCAAAATTTGTAAAAAAATGGAACAGAATTTTATATTTCTGTTCCGTAACATTTTCGTAACTTTATAAGTTTATCCTGAGGTTATTATGAAATTCCTTGTATATTTATCTTTTTTGTATTAAAATAGAAAAAGCAATGGAACCCATTGCAGAAATCAAGTCACCGGAACAGCAGCCGCAGAGTCAGGCGCAGGATTCCGGGAGTACATTATAATTAAAAAGGAGGATACATATTATGGCACGTGTGATTAATGACGAATGCGTTAGCTGCGGTACTTGCGAGGCAGAATGCCCGGTAGGCGCTATTGCAGAGGGAGACGGAAAGTACGTGATCGATGCTGATGCATGTATTGACTGCGGAGCATGTGAAGGTGCCTGTCCTACAGGCGCAATTGTAGAAGCCTAATTTATTCAGTCAAATACCCCGCAGCAAAACTGGCGGGGCATCAAAATTCCAGCGCAGCAAGCTGCAGGGTATTTGGTCTACACTCCGTTTCGGTCGTTGCCAAATAAGTGTCACTGACATTTGGCAGCCATCGCGGCAGTCACCGAATATCCATGCAGGCATGGCTTCTTGCCTCGTTGCTTTGCGGAAATAAAACAAAAAGCGCCCCGGGATTTATTTTCCCGGGGTTGTTTTCGTCGCCGTATCTATTGTTCTCATTTTTCCAACGCAGCTTTCGTTGCCGTGTCTATTATTCTCATTTCTCCAGCGCAGCCTTCGCCGCCCCGTCCGCAGTCTCCACGAATGTCTTTACAGCCGCATCCACCGGTTCACCCTTCCCCACATCCTGCAGCATATGCCACCATGCAGTCCTCGCCTGTGCCCAGCCCGGCGTTACCTGGTAGTAATCCCCCAGATACTTTGTGAAAATACTGTATTCCCGCATAATGTCGTCGTTTACATAGATGTCGTCCATCTCGCACACCGGCCAATACAGGGCGGTCTGAACGGATTTGACGTACTGAGCCTCATTTCCCGTCATATATCTGATAAATGTTTTAGCCGCTTCGAGCCGTTCCTCATCTCCGTTGTCAAACGCTCCGAATCCCCAGATGCCTCCCTGCAGATTCGGCGTGCCGTCATCGGTGGGAAAAGACATAGGAAAGATATCAAAGGCCCGCTCCGGATTCATGGCCGTCTGGCTGATCTCCATAGACACATTCCAGCAAAATGCCATTGCAAGCTCTCCGCCGGCAAACATTGAAATCTCGTTTTCCCCTACCATGTCCGGTTCAAAGGAAATGCCGTCCAATTCCCGCAAAAACTCCAGCGCCCGGATATTTTCCGCGCTGTCAATCGTATATTCTTTATGCTCCGGATCCGTAAACGTACCTCCATAGAGGTTATTGACCAAAGCGCGGGTTCCCTGGTCGCCTCCCTGCCCGCCGCAGTATACAATGCCGACCTTCTCCTGACCGTATGCTTTCAGGGCTTTGACCGCTTCCGCAAAATCCTCGGTCGTCCACGTGCGGTTCTTTTCGTCAATGTATTTCAGCGCCCCCGCCTCTTCAAACATCTCATAATTGATGGCCATACAGTGGGTTGTCATGCAGACGGGAAACTCATAATATTCCCCGCTGCGGTGCCTGCAGGCGCTGCGGACATTCTCATAGATCTTATCTGATATGCCGTCCTCCTCCCACAGGTCGGACAGGTCTGCCATCAGCCCGTCGTTCCCCCAGCCGGCAACCAGACGCTCCGGTCCTTCCAGAACCAGATCCGGAGCCTCGCCGGCCTCCACAGCCCTGGCGATTTCCTCGTCGCCGCTGATGTAATCCAAATATTTTACGGATACAAGGATTTTCGGATATTTCTGCATAAAGTCGGAAATCAGCCCCGCCACCACTACGGGATTTCCCCAGTTTCCCACCGGATAGGTCCAAAGTGAAATCTCAATCGCCTTCCCTTTGGAATCCTCCGATGCATCCGATGAAGCATCGGCCTTCTCATCCTTTGCCGCGCTGCCGTTTGGTTCTCCCTCCGTACCTCCGCCGTCCGTACCGCCGGATGCCTTACCGCCCTTGTTTCCGGACGGAGCCTCGCAGGCGGCAAAGCTTGCGGTGAGGCAAACCGCCAGCAGCAAAGCCAGCATTTTCTTCATATTCTGACGACTCCTTTCCGTTTCTGGTTCAGCCCTGCTATGGCTGCAGATATTTTTCCAGCAGACGGGTTACCTCCTGCATATCAATGGGCTTGGGAACGTGGGCGTTCATGCCGCAGTCCAGACATTTCTGCACGTCATCCCGGTACGCGTCCGCACTCATGGCAATGATCGGGATCGTGTCCGCATCCTCCCGTTCCATATCCCGGATCGCCCGTGCCGCCTCATATCCGGTCATCACCGGCATCCGCAGATCCATCAGGATCACATCGTAATAATGCAGCGGAGACTGTTCAAACATGTCTGCACAGATCTTGCCGTCCTCCGCCCAGTCCAGTTCAATGCCCAGATCCGAGATCAGTTCGCTTGCGATCTCCCAGTTCAGTTCATTATCCTCCGCCAGAAGCGCCCGCTTTCCCGCAAACTGGGCGGTCAGCTCCACCTCCGCCGGAGTCTCTTCCTCCATCGTAGCAGCCAGGGGCTTAAGTCCGTAGAACAGTGTGGACTTAAACAGGGGTTTGGCAAGGAATCCGTAGATCCCCACAGCCTTGGCTTCTGCCTCCACCTCACTCCAGTCGAATGCTGCCAACAGCAGAAACGGCGTTTTGTCACCGCAGAGCGTTCGGATCTCCCGTGCTGTCTCAATACCGTTCATGCCCGGCATATCATAATCCAGCAGGATGGCAAAATAAGATTCTCCCTGTTCCAGACGTTTTTTCACTGCCTCAAGCGCTTTCTGCCCGTTCAGCGCCCAATCCGCCTTGACACCGACTGCCCTCAGCGAAGCAAGATCATTTTCACAGTGTATCTCGTCATCATCCACGATCAGCAAGTCCCAGTCCGGCAGTTCCATTTCCCGTTCCTGCACCGTCGCTTTCTCCATATCCACCGTGATGTGGAACGCACTTCCCCGGCCCGGCTCGCTTTCCACCTTGATGGAGCCGCCCATAGCCTCCACAATATGCTTGGTAATGGTCAGGCCCAGCCCGGCGCCTGCCGTTTTCTCAACCCGGGAATGATCCTCCCGGATAAAGGATTCGAAAATCCGGTTTTTTAATTCCTGAGTCATACCCACGCCGTTGTCCTTCACCCGCAGATGAACCCGGATATAAGAATCCCCCCTGGGAGACGGCTCCTCCTGCAGTACAAGCTGAATCCGCCCCTCCCCCGGTGTAAACTTCACGGCATTGCTCAGAAGGTTGAGCAGGATCTGGTTGATGCGCACGCTGTCCCCGCATACATTTTCCACGGTCACGTCGCGCACATAGACATCCAGCTTCTGCTTCTTCTCCTTCACCTGGGGACGCATGATCCCCACAATATTCAGCATCACATCGCGCAGAGAAAGCTGTTCCACATTGAGGATCAGCTCCCCGTTTTCGATCTTGGACATATCCATGATGTCGTTGATCATCCCCAGCAGATGGCCGCTGGAAAATGCGATCTTCTTCAGGCAGTTCTGTACCTGCTGCGTATCTTCTATATTGGAAATAGCAATGGTCGTCATGCCCACGATCCCGTTCATAGGCGTCCGGATGTCGTGGCTCATATTGGAAAGGAATTCGCTCTTTGCCTTGCTGGCACGCTCCGCTGCCTTCCGCGCTTCATCCAGGGAATTCATCTGCTGCCGCATCAGCCGGAAATACCCGGCAAATACCAAAAGCATGGCCAGCACGATCAGCGCGCAGTCCGCCAACGCCGTAACGGTCCACTGGTTACCGAAACGGTCAATGGTCTCGTCCATCAGGTTATAAGACATCCCGACCAGCAGATACCATTCGGAATTGGGCAGGCGGGTGCAGTACATATGCCGCCGTTCCCCTTCCAGCGTAAACTCGATATCGTACTCTTCATTGACCTCCATGGCGTCCTGCAGTTCCTTGATAAAGTCCTCCTTCTCCATGCCCAGCACGCTGTCATAGCGTTTTCTGACCCGTTCGAAGTAATTGCCGCCGTCCAGCCCGTCTCCCCGGAAAATAAAGTCGCCGTTCTTAAAGATCATATAATATTCCATGGACGTGTCGTTGATGCTCAAAGCCAGGGTCTCGCCGATGTAGCTGATGGGAAGCCCTGCCACCAGCGCAATGCTTTCTCCGCCCTTCTTCATGGGGTAAACCGCCGGCATCCCCATCAGGATCACCATATCCCCGAGCCGGTCTGTGGCTGCCGCAATCTTGCTGTGGCCGCTGCGAAGCGACCGCATAAACGCGTCCGGATTGGTTGGATCGGCGTCATTGCCGTAGATCATCTCATATCTCCCGTCCTCGGAGACGAGCGCAAGGCTGGAAAACTCCCGTACCCGCCCGTTGTGGGCCAGAGTCACACGCATCATATCCACATTCGACACATTGCCCGGCGGAACGGATTCTACCAGGTCGCCCACCTGGGCCAGCCGCAGTCCGATGGTGGCCCCGAAATGCTCCGCCACATGGTCACCCATCCCGGACATGTAAATTCCCCCGATATCGCTGATCGTCTCCGCGCTTTTCTCCCTCATAAGCACTGCCTGAAATGTGAAGACAAAAATACATAGGATCAGCACAAAAATCAGGCTGACAATAAGATATCGTGTGTTTTTACTCTTGCTCTCCATCTCAATCCCGGTCTCCTTCCCAAAAGTTCCATAAAGGGAAAATCTGAATAGTTATATAATATCACTTTTTTCCCCATCCGTGAAGTACGTTCTGTAATAAAAAGTATAAATAAACGCCGGAAAAGATTGTCTTTATTTGACGAACGCTTTTTTTCATTACTTCCCGCCCCGTATGGTATAATAGGGGCGAACACAGGCGGACAGGCCGAAAAAAGCGGACGAGTCTATCAACAATCTAAGGAGGTATTATATATATGGGCGAGGTCAGGTACATGATTTCTGAGGCGGCCAAAAAGCTCCAGGTAGAATCCCATGTTCTGCGCTACTGGGAGGATGAGCTTGGGCTGGAGATCGGCCGCACTGACATGGGACACCGATATTATACAGAAGAGGACATACAGCTTTTTCTCTGTATCCAGAAACTGAAGAATGAAGGCATGCTTCTGCGCGACCTGAAATTCATGATCCCCGAACTAACTGCCGCCAGAAAACGGCTGAACGCCGCAAAGGATGATGCGGACGCATCCCCCGACATGCCGGAGGAGCAGACGGAGGAAACGCTCTCCCCGGACTCGAAAACAGCCCCTTTGCAGGGACACAGTACTCCTGCGGCTTCCGCAGACAATCCGGCGGAAGACCGGTACGAGACGGATACCCGGGACACCCCTGCATTTACGGCTGCCGCATTGGCAGACTTAGCGGAACCCGCCCTGGAAGGCACACCGGACAGCTCCGAAGCAGGAAACCCGCTCCCGGAATCTGCCGCCCTGGCTTCTCCCAGCCCTACACCGCAGGAGGTAGACGTAATCCAGGTGACGCAGTTGGAGCAGGTGCGTTCCCTGATCGGAGACGTGCTCAGCGATGTAGTCACGTCCAACAACGAAACATTAAAAAAAGACATCAGCCGCAAGGTAACCGCCGATGTCATCCGTGAAATGGATTTTCTGTTCCAGGCAAATGAACGCCGGGAGGAGGAGCACTACCGCAAACTGGACGTGCTCATACGCCAGCAGCAGGCCGGCAGACGGGAAGCCGCCAGGGAAACCCCGCTTGGAAAATTAAAAAAGCTGCTTACATAAAAATCCGGGCCCCTGTCCCGGCGGCGCATCTCAAAACGAGCCTGCAAAAATGGGACAGGATACCCGAACCACAGACGGCTTTTTTTACTCCGGCTGCCGCAGTTCATTTCCAAAACGGGTATACTGCGGCATCCAGGCCAGCCGGATGGTCCCGATGGGGCCGTTCCTCTGCTTGGCAATGATAATCTCCGCAATATTCTTATCTTCCGAATCATGGTTGTAATAATCATCCCTGTAGATAAACATACATACGTCCGCGTCCTGCTCGATGGCCCCCGACTCACGCAGGTCGGAAAGCATGGGCCGCTTGTCGTTTCTGGATTCCACCGCACGGCTGAGCTGCGACAGTGCGATCACGGGCACGTTCAGCTCCCGGGCCAGACCTTTTAAGGAACGGGAAATCTCTGAGATCTCCTGCTGCCGGCTCTCATTGCTTCTCTTGCTGCTCCCGCTCATCAACTGCAGGTAGTCGATAATGATCAGGTCCAGTCCCTGTTCCAGCTTGTACTTCCGGCACTTGGAACGCATCTCCGCGATGGAAATTCCGGAAGTATCGTCTATGATGAGCTTCGATTTTCCAATGATCCCGGCTCCCTCAATCAGCTTTTCCCAATCCGTGTCTTTTAGATTTCCGGTACGCAGAAGCTGCGCGTCCACATGGGACTCCAGGGAAAACAGACGGTTCACGAGCTGCTCCTTGGACATTTCCAGACTGAACACCGCCACCGAACGGCTCTGGCGGAAGGCTACATGCTGCGCGATATTCAGCACAAACGCGGTCTTTCCCATAGACGGCCTGGCCGCAATCAGGATGAGATCCGACCTCTGCAGGCCCGACAGTTTATAATCCAGGTCAATAAAACCGGTTGGAATGCCGGTCACATTGCCCCTGGTCTTGGACGCCTTCTCGATCACCTCAAGGGCGTTGAGCACCACCTGCTTGATGGGTACAAAGTCCTGAATATTGCCCCGCTCCACCAGCTCAAACACCCGCTTCTCCGTCATTTCCAGGATTTCTTCCAGCGGACGGCTTTCCGTATAGCAGGCATTGGCGATCTCCTCATTGATCTTGATCAGCCTGCGCATGGTGGATTTTTCCTTGATGATCTGCGCATATGCCTTTGCATTTGCCGAAGTCTGGAAACTGGTCAGGATATCCCTGGCAAATTCCAGGCTGCTGACCTCCGGCGGAACATTTTTCTCCTTCAGATATTCCTGAAGCGTGATCAGATCCACCGGCCTTCCCATATGAAATAATTCTGCCATAGCGTCAAAGAGGATGCCATATGCAGTCTGATAGAAATCCTCTCCCGTGAGGATTTCCGTTGTCTCCAAAATGGCATCCTTATTCATCAGCATCGACGCGATCACGGCCGTCTCCGCTTCTGTGCTGTGAGGCAAAATCCGTTTAATTACCGCCTCTTCCATAGATTCCGCTCCTTATTTGTACTGTTCACTCCCAGCCGTAAGCTGCATTAAGCCTCTTCTTTGATCTCCACCTTGAGCTCCGCGGTCACTTCCGGATGCAGCTTTATTGGAACGTTGTGTGTCCCCAATGTCTTCAGGGTCTCTTTGAGCTGGATCTTCTTTTTGTCCACATCCAGACCCATCTGTTCCTTGACCGCAGCGGCGATCTCCTTCGCGGAAACGGAACCAAACGCCTTTCCTCCCTCGCCCACTTTGATCTTCAGCAGGATCTGTCCTGCCTTCAATTCTCCGGCAAGCTTCTCGGCCGCTTCCTTATTCTCCTTCGCGATCTTTTCCTCGTTGCTCTTTTTCAGCTTCAGGTCGTTCAGGTTTTTATTGTTCGCCTCCACGCCCAGCTTCTTCGGAATGATAAAATTCCGCGCGTATCCGTCGTTTACATTTACAATCTCGCCCTCTTTTCCGAGAGACTTTACATCCTGCAATAAAATAACTTTCATAATATACAACTCCTTTTTTCTGTATACGAGGGCATTCAGATGTCCCCTGCTTCGATCATCTGGTCGATGGTTTCCTTCAGCTTGCGGATCGCTTCCTTCACATCCGTATGGTCAAACTGCACGCCTGCCGCGTTGATATGTCCGCCCCCGCCCAGCTTTTCCGCGATGATCTGTACGTTGACCTCATCAATGGAACGGGCGCTCAGATAAATCCTTCCATTATATATAGTAAGTACAAAGGATGCCTTGATCCCGCTGATATCCAGCAGTTCGTTGGCCGCCTGCGCCCCCAGCACGGTGGGGCTGTCGATATCGCCCGGGCACTCCGCAATGGCATACTCGCTGCGGTAAACCTCGGCCAGCCGCACGGTCTCCGCTTTGGCCCGGTAGGACTCCATATCGTCTCGGAACATCTTTCTCACGCGGGTGATATCCGCCCCGCATCTTCTCAAAAACGCCGCTGCCTCAAAGGTCCTCACCCCGGTCCGGTTCATAAAGTTCCGTGTGTCGATCATAATCCCGGCATACAGGCAGTCCGCCTCCACGGAGGGAATCCGAAGGTCGTCCACAATATACTGCAGCACTTCCGCTACCATTTCACAGGTGGAGGAAGAATAAGGCTCCACATAGGAGAGCACCGCATTTTCAATCACGATGCTGCCCTGCCTGTGGTGATCCAGCACAGCAATGGTTTTGGTGCATTTTAAAAGCTCCGGACACTCTGTCATGGGCGGCTTGTTGGTGTCCACCACCACCACCATGGAATTTTCATTGATACGCTCCAGCGCCTTGCCCGGCGTCAGGAAAATGTCGCTTTCATAAGCGGAGCTGTCCAGGATCTCATCATACAGCGGCCGGATGGAGTTGGAAACTTCTTCCAGCACCACATGGGCCTTCTTCCCCAGTTCCTTCGCCGCACGGTAGATCCCCATGCAGGCGCCCAGGCTGTCTGCGTCTGCAAGCCGGTGCCCCATAACGAAAACCTGGTCTTTGGCTATGATAAACTCCCGCAGCGCCTCGGCCTTGACACGAGCCTTGACACGCGTGTTTTTCGAGGTCTGCTCTTTTTTTCCGCCGTAATATTTGAGGCCGTGGCAATCCTTCACCACCGCTTGGTCGCCTCCCCTTGCCAGCGCCAGATCTATGGCCATGCGGGCATAATCGTAGCTTTGGGCATAGGTGCTGGTGTCCACGCCCAGGCCGATACTCAGTGTGGCCGAGCGCGCATTGCCGATGTTTACCTGCTTGACATCCTCCAGAAGTGAAAAGCGGTCTGATTCGAACTTCTGATAAGCTTCCTTCTTGATGACGATAAAGTACTTGTCCTTTTCCATTTTTTTCACAAGTCCATCGGCATCGTTGATATATTTGTTGATCTTGCGGTCGATCAGGGCTACCAGAAGAGACTGGCGCACCTCCTCCACGCTGTCCATGATCTCGTCGTAATTGTCAATGTAGATCAGGCCGGCGATCATGCGCTGGTTGTCGATCTCCCGCAGATTGGCATTGAGTTCCGTCACGTCCGTCATATAGATGACGACAAAAAATTCTTTCTCCCTGGGGATGTGCAGCACGTCCTCGGCCTCGCTGAAGCCTTCCATGGAAACCTTGCTGAGATGCACCTGGTAATCCCGCCCGTTGTGCTGGATCTCCAGCTCCGCATTCTCATCGTCCCCCGGAAATATGCTCCGGCTGATCTCCGGGATCAGCTTATTCAGATACCGCTCCCGGCGTTTGCCGCAGAACACCTCCTCAAACCGGTCGTTCTTCCATACAATCCGCCCGTCCTCCATCAAAATGGCGTAAGGAATGGCAAGCTCACGCAGAAGGGTATTCTGTATCCCTTTATACTGGGTCGAGAACTGGATCATATCGGCCAGGATCAAAGAACGGTTGTGAAAATACAGGATACCGACGATCACAGCATAGATGATGACAAACACAGACATCATACCCGCCGCCTGCCGGTCGATCTTATACATCCAGATGTTCATCGCGATCAGGAGCACCGTCATGATGATCGGCCATCGCATATACATCTTTAGCTGTCCCTTTAAACGCACATCTTTCTTTTTCATATTTTTTCCTCTTCAATCTCCAATCAATTCAGACGATATCCGCTGCTGACACGGTTCGCCCGCCCCTCCCGGGCATGTGTGAAGGCATGCCCCATGGAAATCTTCTGCCGCTGAAACCGCCTGCCCTGCCAAAACCCGGCGCGGGGCGGCTTTTACGGCCATTAACATGTCTAGTATAACACCTTTTTTTAAATTAATCCACTATAATCTGAATCTGTGCCGGGGGAGACTAAAAAAAATGGGATAGAACGAAGAAAAAAGCTGCCGCACCCAAAATCTTCCAATCTCAGGTGCGGCAGCCCATATCTCTTTTTAAATTAATCCTGAACGTAGGGCATCAAAGCGATGTGTCTTGCTCTCTTGATCGCTACGGTAAGCGCTCTCTGATGCTTCGCACAGTTGCCTGTGATCCTTCTCGGAAGGATCTTTCCTCTCTCAGAGATGTACTTCTTCAGCTTTGCCACGTCTTTGTAATCAATCTCGTTATTTTCTTTTCCACAGAACACGCATACTTTTTTTCTTCTGCGTACGGGGCCTCTTCTCTTGAAGCCGCCTTCCGGTCTGCTTCCCTTTTCGTAAGCCATCTTCCTTTACCTCCTGATTTTATAGCTTCCGCATGAAACGCCATGCAGAATCGGTTAGGAACGTCTATCTATGCTTATCAAACAACCCGTGTTCAATAAGGTATCTCACCGGACGAAACCTGTCCTTCCGGTGAATTTAGCTGAACGGCAGTTCCTCTTCAATCCCGTCGGGGATATTCATGAATCCGTCACCCACGTCTGCTCCCGGTGAGGGCGCCGGCTGCTGGTAGGAATTTTGCTGATAAGAGTTCTGCTGGTACGAACCGCGGTTCGCTTCAAACTCAGACTTGCTCTCCGCAAACTCCTGGTCTTCCACGATCACTTCCGTTGTATAGACCTTCACGCCGTCCTTATTCGTATAGCTTCCGGTCTGAATCCGTCCGGAAATGGCTACGCGCATCCCCTGGCGGAAATACTTCTCTGCAAACTCCGCGGAACGTCCGAAGATCACGCAGGGGATAAAGTCTGCGCTGGGTTCGTTGTCCCTCTTGAATCTGCGGTCCACAGCAATCGTATATCTTGCTACTGCAGTCGCACTGTCACCCTGTGAATATCTGACTTCCGGGTCTCTTGTCAGACGACCCACCAAAACCACTTTATTCATATATACCTCTTTCTTATGCCTCTTGCTTCACGCATAAATATCTGAGCACGTGATCCATGATACGGATACGCTGTTCCACTTCACCCGGAACAGCCGTGTCAGACTCGAAGTGTATGAAGTAGTAGAATCCTTCTTTCATCTTCTGGATCTCATAAGCAAATCTTCTCTTGCCCCATTCGTCAACGTCTGTTACATTGCCGCCGAAACGTGTGATCAATGCTTTTACCTTCTCCACTACTTCCGCTCTCGCGTCATCCTCGAGCTTTGCGCTGACAACAACGGCTAACTCATACTTGTTCATGTGTCCTGCACCTCCTTCTGGTCTCTGGCCCCCGCCTGCCCGGGAGCAAGGAATATAAATATCTGTCAGATGTCAGATTTACGAAAACCTGACGCTGCTATCCGATACAGCGGACACTTCTGTCAGATGCCGCATCTGAATAGCTGTAAACCAATGTGTATGTCACACAGATACTTATAATAGCACAAGACATAGCATGATTCAAGCTTTTTTGCGAATTTCTCTCGTGTTTTTTTCCACCAATTTCCTGGATACCATCACCTGATGCCCGCATCCGCAGCATTTCAAACGGAAATCCGCCCCCACCCGGAGCACCTCCCACTCAAAATTCCCGCATGGGTGCTGCTTTTTCAGCCGGATGATGTCCCCTACCGCAAAACGATCCGCCATATGATCCCTCCTTATGAACCGAGTCCCGCGCCGCATATGCCAAGCCGCGCCGCTGCTGTGAACACCGCGCTGCAGACAGCAGCGCATAACATTGCGCCAAACGCTTTCAAAGCCCCGTCTCAGTGTTCCTCGATCAGCACGCCCTGAACCAGGAACCGTTCATCCTCCAGCACGTTGGTACATGTGGAAAGGCTCACGATCCGGGAACCTGCATTCAGATCCGTCTCTACCTGGTAGTTGGATGAGCTTTTGCACAGTTCCAGATAATTCGTGAAATCTTCATCCGTATTGTAGTTCAGATTGTAATTCTCCGCCGTCGCCTTCACCACGCCGGCCGAAAATACCTGATAGACTTTGGTCGTTCCGTCGGGCGTATAGATGAAGAAATAAGGATGCTGCCTGCAAAATTCCTCGTCGGCATAGGCGCTGAGCTGGGAAAACATCTCGCCGCCCACCTTCAGGTTGTGCCCGTAGATAAAGGAATTTCTGTCGGTAAACGAGGAGTGGCTCCGCTTATCCAGGAAAATTGCCCCCAGCTTGTTGTCATTTGCAGAAAATGTTTTCGTCAGATATTCTTCGTTGTCCCGGCTCTTGACCACCGGATAGCTGATGACCGCCGGTTCTTCCATACGAATCCACGCCACCGTGTCCGGGTTCTCCGCCAGCAGCGCGTCAAAATCAACCTGGAATCCGTCCCCCAGGCGCTGCTCCTCCCCCTCTTCTTCGGGGTCAGGCTCCTTCACCGCCATCTCCTTCACCTTGTCGTATTCCTGACCGCCGCTGTAATAAGGGAGGACCATCATCACGATCTGGTAAATGGAAACGGCAAGGATGCCAAACGCCACGATCATAATCAGCGTAGTAAACAAATTTCCGCCTTTTTTTCTCTCTTTTTTATTTCGCCCGCCCGCACCTTTTTTTGCAGGCTTCCTTCCGGCCCCGGCGGACGTTTTTCTGCCCTTTGCCCCGGCGCCTGATTTTCCGGCGGTTCTGCCGCCGGACCCTGCTGCCGGCGCCTGCCTGCTTTTCCGGTTCTTATTTTCCATCTTTGAATCCTTCAATCCTTCCTGAGGAACCCTTCTCTAAAATCCGAGATTTTCGTCTACCAGAATGACTTTTGTCCGCTTCGGAACCTTGGAAAATCTGGTGATCAGTATCTGACAGCAGATGCATTCCGGGGATTTGCAGTCAAAGCAGGTTCCGTTTTTTACACAAGGGGTCTGTATCCCGAACCGCTGCGCGTTGATCGGCGCTGCTTCATTTTTGGCACGGCTCATGGCGTCCGCCTCCGACTTCACGACCTTGTTCATGCCTACGATCAGCAGGACGGTTTTCGGGCCGTAGGAATAGGCCGCCACCCGGTTCGCATTTCCATCGATGTTGACGAGAACCCCGTCCTCGCTGAGCGCGTTGGTGCTGCCCAGGAACACGTCGCAGTTCAGTGCCTGGTGCATGACCTCCTCCTGCTCCGCCCTGGTCTCCTTCGTGCCCCGGTCAAGGACTTCATAATTGCCCCCGCGTACTGCGTCCAGCAGGCCGATCTCCTGGGCGGACATGCTGCCGCCCCAGCTGACAGAGCTGCCCTCCGGGATCAGCTCCAGGGCTTTCTCCAGGGCCTCTTCCTTTGTCTTCACATAATAAGCTTCCATGTTGCGGGATTCCAGCGCTTTGACCACACGTGCTCCCAATACTTCGTTGCGCATCTCTCTTACGTCCATTTTTTTCCGCCTTTCTGCTTTTATTAACTATGAATATAAGTCAAACGATTTTTCTCATTGACATTATAGCAGTCATATCTTCAAAAAACAAGTTCCCGGCATAAGCAA
>Ga0224748_10010_pt1 | contig 33024 bp, 30 predicted proteins | sample LIM_F_Water_Neg_FD_182074 | JGI IMG/M metagenome (GOLD analysis project Ga0224748, IMG submission 182074) | Enriched cells from gastrointestinal tract of the lab mouse from Pacific Northwest National Laboratory (PNNL), Richland, Washington... | ecosystem: Host-associated > Mammals > Digestive...
TGAGGTAGAGTTTATGAAAAAGCTTGCCTTGGATGCGAAAGAAGTCCTGGTTTCAAAATCAGGGGCTGGCAATGACTTTTTAGGATGGATTGATTTGCCGGTGGATTATGACAAAGAAGAGTTTGCACGGATTAAAAAGGCAGCAGCGAAGATTCAGAGCGATTCAGAGGTACTTCTGGTTATCGGTATTGGAGGTTCTTATCTCGGCGCCAGGGCGGCTATTGAGTTTTTAAGGCATAGTTTTTACAATGTGGTGGATAAGTCCGTAAGGAAGACACCGGAGATTTATTTTGTAGGAAATTCCATTAGTTCGACATACATTAAACATCTTATGGATGTGATTGGGGAGAGGGATTTCTCCATTAACATGATTAGCAAATCCGGTACCACTACAGAGCCGGCGATTGCTTTCCGTGTATTCAAGGAAATGATGGAAAAGAAATATGGTAAAGAGGAAGCTGCTAAAAGGATTTATGCCACAACGGATAAAGAAAGAGGCTCCCTTAAGAATCTGGCAACGGAGGAAGGCTATGAGTCTTTTGTCGTGCCGGATGATGTAGGAGGAAGGTTCTCCGTATTGACAGCGGTAGGTTTGCTGCCCATCGCAGTCAGCGGCGCGGATATTGATAAATTGATGGAAGGTGCGGCAAGCGGAAGAAAACGTGCATTGGAGGCTTCCTTTGAAGAAAATGATGCTTTGCAGTACGCGGCACTGCGCAATATTTTGCTTAGAAAGGGCAAATCCATAGAAATCCTTGCAAATTATGAACCGGGCGTACATTATGTATCGGAGTGGTGGAAACAGTTGTATGGCGAAAGCGAAGGGAAAGACCAGAAAGGTATTTTCCCGGCAAGCGTAGATTTGACTACGGATTTGCACTCTATGGGGCAGTTTATCCAGGATGGCGCAAGGACATTGTTTGAAACAGTAATTGATATTGAGACAAGCAGGGAAGAGATTATCCTTGGTACAGAACCGGTTGACCTGGATGGATTAAACTATCTGGCAGGAAAGACGGTTGATTTTGTGAATAAGAGCGCTATGAACGGTACGATATTGGCGCATACGGATGGGAATGTACCGAACTTCATGGTTCACGTACCGGAAGTGAACGAGTTCTATCTGGGTGAATTGTTCTACTTCTTCGAGTTTGCCTGCGGTGTCAGCGGATATTTGCTTGGAGTAAATCCGTTTAACCAACCGGGTGTAGAGAGCTATAAGAAAAATATGTTCGCGCTTCTTGGTAAACCGGGATATGAAGAACAGAGGGAAGAATTGCTGAAAAGGCTGTAAAAAGAAGATAGACTTCTCTTAGATTCAGGAATATAATGAAACATAAAATATGATTCTTTTTAGTTAGTTTGGAAAAGAATCATATTTTATTTTTTAAGAAGGGAAATATAAGGAAGTAGAAAAACTGGGGCAGATAATGCTGGATGGATTGAAAAAATGATGGTAAAATAGGAATGCAATTTTGAGTTATGGGAGGATAAAGCAGCGGAATGCCGTTGCGTATGAGAAAGGAGCAGAAGAAAAAGTATGAAACAATGGAGCAAAAAACAAAAGCTATTGGTTATCGCTGTGTTTGCAGCGGTTTTATTGATAGTAGGAGTAGCAGCTGGTGCATTAAACAAGAAACAGACGCAGGAAAAGACGCAGGAAGGGATAAAACATTAATAAAAGATTATGGATTTACCATTTCCAGTGTAACAAAGATATATTCCTTTTTCAAGAAAAATTTCCTATAACAACCAATAGCTCAAACTAAAAATTCCCTCAAAAGTTCCTCCAGTTCCTGTGCCTCCTGATGGGAAAAGGCCGCTACTTTTTCTTCCTCTTCTTTTCCCTCTTTTTCCCCATCCTGCTGCCCCTGCTCCGACGATGACGCCAATGCCGCTGCCGTACCTTCTTTTTCCCCACGTTCCGCAGAGAGCCCTATTTCTTCCCTCAAAGCCCTCTTTTTCTCTTTATCGTCCATAGCTTCCAACTCTGCCTTCTTTTTCTTTTTATGTACCTTTTTCTTCGCCGTACTTAGCTTTTCACCTGTCAGTTCTTCCCAGTCAATGTCTGATTGCCTTAATTTATTTACCATATGATTTTCCAGATAATCTACCAAATTGATTTTCAGACACTCTTTTTTTCCTGTAATATCCACCAGCCCGGATACGGAAAAGTATACATATAATGCAAGAAAACTGACAACATAATAGGGAAGGATTTTTCCAACTGTTTCCCCCTGTGTGATTTCATAACATGCCCCTGCGCCTGCGGCAACTACGGACAAAAGAATAAACTGTCCTGCCAAATGGTGCCAAACGGACATGGATATCCCCAGAAAAGAGATTTTAGACATAGACTTGTCCACAAAAACGGAAATATTGGCTACCTCCCCGCTCAACTGATAACAATTGATAAATTTCAATTTACATTGCTTCAGGAACTTATTTTTTGCAGTGGACATATTGTCCGTTTCCTTAATCAACTTCCGATATATCACGCCGATTATAATTTGGCATATTATGCTTAATGATAATAAGGCTAAAAAAATACCGCTCAAAAGCTTATGCTCCAAAAGTACCGTAAACATGCCTATATCCATACGGTCACCTCCTATCCTTGATTTTAATATTATAAACAAAACCTATCTATATCTCAATATTTCAAAGGCTGTAAGGCATTTGCAAATTTCGACAGTTTGAGTAATACTACTGGAAAAATCGTATAAATTCTGCTATAATATTTGTGCTTCTGTCCGGGTAGCCGGATAGGCAGAAATGGAGGGATTATTTATGAAGTATCAACCAAAAGGCGTTTGTTCTACGTCTATAGATATTGATTTAGACAACGGGATTATCCAATCCGTATCTTTTACGGGAGGATGCAACGGCAATTTGCAAGGTATTTCCAAACTCGTGGAAGGCATGGACGCAAAAGATGCCATTCAAAGGCTGAAAGGCATCCGCTGTGGGTTTAAATCCACTTCCTGCCCCGACCAACTGGCACAAGCATTGGAAACCATGATTTAAAAACCTTTTCGTGAGACTATAGAAAGGAATCTGGAGGCATTATAAATGGCAAAGAAAATCGTTCTTACCGGTGGAGGAACAGCCGGCCATGTAACCCCAAACATCGCTTTGATACCAAAGCTTCGGGAATTAAATTACGAAATATACTATATAGGTTCTTATGAAGGTATCGAAAAGAAACTGATTTCCGATTATGATATACCGTATTATGGTATTGCAACCGGTAAATTCCGCCGATATTTTGACCCCAAAAATTTTACGGACCCTTTCCGTGTCATGAAAGGTTACGGGGAAGCCAGAAAATATCTTAAACAAATCAAACCGGATATCGTCTTTTCCAAAGGCGGTTTTGTCAGCGTGCCTGTTGTACGGGCTGCTGCCTCCTTAGAAATCCCATGTATTATCCACGAATCGGATATGACGCCTGGGCTCGCTAACAAGCTTTGTATCCCTGTAGCGGAAAAAGTCTGCTGCAATTTCCCGGAAACAATCCCTATGCTCCCGGAAGGGAAAGCTGTCCTTACCGGATCCCCTATCCGCGAAGAATTGGCTAAAGGCAATAAAATCGCGGCTTATGACATGTGCAAATTTACTTCCAATAAACCGGTTATCCTGGTAATCGGCGGAAGCCTTGGTGCAGAAGCCATCAACAAAACAGTGCGTGACGCCCTGCCCCAGCTTTTGGAAGACTTCCAGGTAGTCCATATTTGTGGTAAAGATAAGGTGGATAACTTAATGCTGCAAATCGAAGGTTACCAACAGTTTGAGTATGTCAAATCGGAGTTAAAGGATATTTTCGCTATGGCGGATATCGTAATATCCAGGGCAGGGGCTAATTCTATCTGCGAATTGCTGGCTTTGAAAAAACCTAATCTGCTCATTCCCCTTTCTGCCCACAGCAGCAGAGGCGACCAGATTTTAAATGCCAAATCCTTTGAATCGCAGGGATTCAGTTTGATTATTGACGAAGATTATCTGACAGAAGACCTTCTGGTGGAAAAAGCACATGAACTTTACTTTACGAGGCAAACCTATATCGAAGCCATGAGCAAAAGCAGCCAATTGAACTCTATCAAAACAATTACCGATTTACTGGAGGATACTTTACAATGAACCTGAGTCAAATGCTGTTCGCTTTTATCCCCAGACGGATAAACAACCGGACTATCATTGCCTTTTATGAACTGCTCCGCAAGACGCAGAAACTTGCCGGAAACCGTTGGAAAAAGAATCTGGACATCAATCAACGGTGCTTTCCCAACCATGCCGGCACTATTTCAAAAAACAACGGCTATATTGAGGACCAGAACAATTATACCGATATGGCTTATGGGAAAGCTACTATGCAATATTCCGGCTGTGAAGTTTTTGCAGTATATAACGCCATATATACCCTTTTAAAACATCCTCTTATGGATTTACCCGATTTAATATCCTGCTTTGAAAAAGACGGGATGGCCCTTAGCGGCAAATTCGGTACAGCCCCTAAAGCATTAAGGGATTTTCTGGAATCCAATGGATTTGTTACTTCGTTCAGTACAAAAGAAAAAGACTTTGATACGCTTTCTGCAACATATCCAAGCCTTATTTTAACAATGTATAATGACAGGAACGATATCCGGAAGGAAATCCATACCGTACATATTTCCAAAACGGACGACATGTACATTGCCCATAATGTATATTGTAATGGGAAAACCGTAGGCCCCTATCCATCCCTTAGCAATTTGATACAAAATATCAATGGCGGAAAAGCAAAGGGAATCTCTTTAATCGGAATCCGGAAACCGTAACTTTTTACAGTTCCCGTTCCCTCATTTGGTTGTTATTCTTCCGAATTAAATCTCAATCAATTCATACTCTGCATTCCCTATTCCGATTTTTACCGCGTGTTCTATCATAGACTTCCAATTTGTCTGCGGAGCGGAATCTATAAAATGATCATGATGCACATGGGGCATACGGTCCAATTGGCTGTTTGCTATAATAGGCTGCTTGTTTACCGCATCCGCACAGGCTACATCCAGTGCCACAGGGTCAAAAGATGCAAACATCCCTACATCGGGCACCATCGGTATATCATTTTCCGCATGGCAATCGCAGTTGGGCGACACATCAACGACTAAACTAATGTGGAAATGAGGCCTGCCCTGAATAACTGCTTTGCTGTACTCGGCAATCTTCCTATTTAAAATATCATTGGATTCATCCGCCGCCGGTTCCACGGCATCCACAGGACAGACACCAATACACCGTCCACAACCTACACATTTATCATGGTTAATATCCGCTTTTTTGTTTACTACCACTGCCGCATCGTGTGCGCATATTTTGGAACATCTCCCACATCCTATGCAGACATCTTTATTCACATGGGGTTTCCCGGCACTATGCATTTCCATTTTACCTGCTCTGGAGCCGCAGCCCATACCGATATTTTTCAAAGCTCCGCCAAATCCGGTTGCTTCATGCCCTTTAAAATGATTTAATGTGATAAATACATCTGCATCCATGATAGCCCTGCCGATTTTTGCTTCTTTTACATATTCTCCACCTTCCACCGGAACCAATACTTCATCCGTACCTTTTAATCCATCGGCAATCATAATATGGCATCCTGTCGAAAACGGGGAAAAACCATTTTCATAAGCGGCATCCATATGATCCAAAGCATTTTTTCTTCCGCCTACATATAATGTATTGCAGTCCGTCAAAAAAGCCTTCCCGCCCAACTCCTTAATTACCCGTACTACCACCGATGCATAATTAGGCCTAAGATATGCGAGGTTGCCGGGTTCGCCGAAATGAATCTTAATTGCCGCATATTTCTTTTCAAAATCTATTCCCCCAATCCCCGCAGTTTTTATCAACCGCTCCAGTTTCTGAGGGAGATTCTCATAAAAAGACGTCCTCATATTTGCATAGTATACTTTTGATGCTGCCATATGTACCTCCATTCCGTCCAATCGGACAATTCATATATGAACTTTGTTATTGGTTCTTCCCTTTTAAATAATCCAATATATCCAACAAGGAATAAAATTTCCCATAGAGCATTGCCTCTATTTCAGCCGTAGGCTCTATCATATCCGGAACCATGACCGGTTTCATCCCAGCCCTGTATGCCGAACGTATCCCATTCGGGGAATCCTCAATGGCAATCGCATTCATCGGCGATACTCCCAGCTCTTCGCACGCTTTCAAATAAATATCCGGCATCGGTTTGCTATGCTCTACCATATCGCCGGTAATAATTGTCCGGAAATACCCGGTCAGCCCTGCTTCTTCCAGATGATGCATCACGCTTTCTTTGCTTGTAGAAGAAGCAAGCCCTACAATATATCCGTTTTCTGTCAAATAATCCAAAATCTCCTTAACGCCTTCCATTAAGGGAATACCTTCTTCCAAAATCCGTCTCTTCATAAGGGCATTTGCCGTTTCATTAAAATCATCGAAAGGGAAATCCTCTCCATATAGCTCATACATCAAGGCTTTTGTATCATTCAGGTTTAACCCTACGCACCCTTTAATCCCTTTTCTTAAATCCCCCAACCCCATAGCTATGCCTATTTCTTCCCAGCATTCATTGCATATCCTTTGTGTATCGAACAACACGCCATCCATATCGAATACAATTGCATTTGTCATAATGTCTCCATGCCTTTCCGTATAATTTAAAAGCCTAAATCATTATACCCTAAGGAGTTGCCGCAAGCAATAGAATATCCTCTTTCTATTGATTTAATATCGTTTTTTCTATTCTGTCCAGCGCACGTTCATTTTCCTGCTGGCATAATGCAAGCACTTCCTCATCCCCTTTCTCTGCGGCTGCGCCCGTATCCGCCCCTAGCTGCACAAAACAAATGTATCTGTCAATGACCTCTATTCTCGATGCCTGCACTTTCCCCAATTCCTGCGGGCGGTCTTTATATTTCACCATCAAAGCTTCCCTGTACTCGTTCAGCAAAACCTCTATTTCTTCCAAATACTCCGGCTTGGCTTTTATAATCATCATAGCATCAATATCCGTTTCCACATTCAGTTTTTCTGCCAGATAATCATCTATCATTTCTCCGCTAATCCCTGTCTCCGTTTTCAGTTCCGCTTCCGTAAGCTGCTTATCCGGCCAATAATTTTTTCCCAACACTTTTACCACTTCTTTTTTGATATCTTCCATAGATGCATAATTACCGGCGCTCTCTGCCTCTATGCTCCTGCCGCTCCGCCGTCCATTTTCTACACTGTTTGTATTGGAATCCGATATCTGTTCCTCCCCGCAGGCACTTATTAATAAGGCGCCAAAAACCCATGCGCTGATAACGGTTATTATTGTAATAGAACATATATCTTTTTTCATAAACTCCTCCATTCCTCCAAAAAACTGCTGTCATAATCACTTTTATTTTTACTCATTATTTCCCAATTCATAAAATTTATCCCAGCTTCCAAATACAAAAAATAGATAGCAAAAACCCATTCCGGTCAATTCTTTGATATCAAAATCATATTAAGAAAGTATTAATATTACCTATTCCTGTCAATAATTGTTATGATTTGAATTTAACCTGTGTTATAATTGTACGCGAAAGCAACGGGCAGTGCAGTATCCGCCCATTGTCCTCAAAAAAAACATAACCAAAAGAAAGGTACTGAACCTCAAATGCTTTTTAATTCTTATATATTTATTTTTATTTTTCTGCCCTTAGCCCTCCTTGGATGGTATGGGCTTAACCGGATAAAAAAATATGAAACAGCCAAAGTATTTTTAACCGGAATGTCCCTGTGGTTTTATGGTTATTTCAATACCTATTATCTTTTTATTATTATTGCAAGCATTCTTATCAATTACTTTATCAGCTATTTATTAACCTTTTCCAAGACTAAAACGACACGCCAAATTGGCTTATTTGCCGGAACCGGCATAAATCTGGCAATTCTCTTTTATTTTAAATATTTTGATTTCTTTATCGAAAATATAAATTACCTTTTCCGCTGGGATTTTAATTTAAAACATATTCTCCTACCCCTTGGAATCAGTTTTTTTACTTTCCAGCAGTTATCTTTTATTATTGACCGCTGCACGGGAAAAGCGGAACATTACTCTTTTACCAATTATGCTGCCTTTGTAACTTTTTTCCCGCAGTTAATTGCAGGCCCTATTGTATTATATAAAGAAATCATCCCCCAATTTGATGATTTACAGAAACGGAAATTCAATATAGACAACTTTGCCAAAGGCATCTCTTTATTTGTATTAGGATTGGGTAAAAAGGTGCTTCTGGCGGACACGCTTGCATTGGCTACCAATTTCGGTTTCGAGCAGACTTATTTTTTAGACACACCTTCCACTTTACTCGTTATACTTTCCTATACTTTTCAGATTTATTTCGACTTCAGCGGCTACAGCGATATGGCTATGGGGCTTGGGTATATGTTTAATATTAAACTCCCCACAAATTTTCTTTCACCCTATAAAGCTTGTTCCGTTAAAGAGCTTTGGCAGCGGTGGCATATTACGCTATCCCGTTTTTTTATCACCTATGTTTATATTCCTTTGGGAGGCAGTAAAAAAGGAAAAGGGCGGACAATCTTCAATACAATGGTCATCTTTGCTTTGAGTGGGCTGTGGCATGGCGCCAATTGGACTTATGTTGCATGGGGAACCATGCAGGGGCTTTTGGTTGTTTGGGATAATCTGGGTATTATAGGCATCCGGGGAAGCGAAGATAAATCCCCCGCCCGTTTTTATATCCCCAAATGGCTGGGCTGGTTGTTTACCTTTTCTTTTTTTAATTTATCCTTGTTCTTTTTCCGCAGCCAAAATATGACTTATGCATTCCAAATGTTTAAAAACCTGTTTTCCTTCCAAAATACGGGATATATTTATAAATTAGCTGTAAATATGGATATCCCTGAATTTTATATTTTTAAACAGGCAATTACCATGTTTGCACCGGATATGCTGAATCTGGCTTACCTTATCCTTTTCCTGCTGATACTGGCCATCAGCGCTTTTGTATTGACGAGGAAAAGTGCATTGCAAATAGTGGAAACCACAGATTATCATTCAAAATATTGCTGGTATATCTCTATCCTGTTTGTTTGGTCCCTCATTTCCTTTTCACAGGTCAGCACATTTATTTATTTTAATTTTTAACATTACTTTTTAATTATGGCATCACAATGAAAGGATTCAGATTTCATGGCAAGGACATCTGCATTAACGGAAAATCCATCCAAAAACTTTGTAAAATCTTTTTTTCTTCGTATATTCTCTTTGATGATAATAATAGGTGCAATAGTCATCTTCATCGACCCGTTTTTCCATTACCACAAACCCTGGTTCGGATTGAAGGCAGTCCTTACCGACAAGGAATACCAATGTATCGGGTCTTTGCGGAATTTTGACTATGATAGCCTGATTGTCGGCTCTTCGGTGGCGGAAAATTACTATAATGGCTGGTTCAACGAAGGCTTTGGCTGCACTACGGTAAAAGCAGTCCGCTCCTACGGCGCTACTGCGGATTTATGCTATCTTTTGGATGCTGCATATGAAAACCATAATCTGGAATACATTTTTTACAGCATGGATACTTCCTCTTTGGCGGCTGATCCAATCCCCACCTATGAACTGACAGGCTGTCCCATGTATTTATATAATAAAAATTATTTTGACGATGTAGAATACCTGTACAATAAAGGAGTCCTTTTTGAAAAAATACCATATATGATTGCCAATTCCCTCATTGGGGATTATGATACAAACGATTCCTACAATTGGGCACAATGGAAAGAATTTAATCAGGATATGGCGCTTGGCCTTTATATCCGTACACCGGGCATTGCCCCCATGAAAGAAAAAGAATACTATCAGAATGTGCTGGATGCTAATATCAATCTGGTCAAAAAACAGATAGAAGCCCACCCGGAAACCCAGTTTAAAATATTTTTCCCCGCCTATTCCATGCTTTTTTGGGATAACCTCTACCGCACCGGAGACTTAGAAGCCTACTTGTATAATATGGAACAGGCTATCGCCGCCTTCTTGCATTATACCAACGTAGAAATATTTTATTTTCAGGATAAAAAAGAAATTGTGACCAATCTGGAAAATTATATGGATACCTTACATTTCTCACCGGAAATTAACTATTATATGGCAGAACAAATCATTGCCGGAAACGAAAAACTTACAAAAGACAATTACAAACAACGGCTTTCCGATATGAGAGACTTCGCCTATGAAATTGTTTATGAACTAATACTTCCTTATGAACATTTAATTAGAACTGCGTAAAAAGTGTCTTCGACACTTCTCAATCTATGTCCTTCTGGCGAAGGACTTTCCTATAATGTAAAAAGAATCCTGCTTGCAGGATTCTCCGCCTGCGGCGGGTCGCGCCAGCGACATGCTCTCCCTCCGACGCAGTGCAATAATTGATTTTTCCCCTATAGTAAAAAAGTGTGCGTCAAAACGCACACTTTTACTTTAAAAGATTTAATTACCTGTAGGGATAATATCTCCTATAGATTATTCTGCTGCTTCTTCTGTAGTTTCTACAGTTTCTTCCGTTGTTTCTACAGCTTCTTCTGTTTCTGCATCAGCATTTGCTTCTGCTTCTCCCTCTACTGCATTCTCTGCATTTTCAGCATCTTCAGGAGTTACTTCTGCGTCTGCTTCTGCATTCTCGCCTTCAGCCGCTGCTTCCGCATTTGCTGCATCTTCTGCTGCCTCTACATCTGCTTCATTTTCTGCATTTTCCGTATTTTCTACGTTTTCTGCTTCCGCATTATCTTCTACATCCGCTTCTGTCTCTACTGCAGGCTCTTCTACAGGAGCTGCTGTCTCCGTATTTCCGCAAGCCATCATCAATGTTGCACATGTTGCTGCTGCTGTCAATAACATAACCACTTTCTTTTTCATAATTTTCTCCTCCTAAATAAATAAAATGATTATTTTGCCGAATCGGAACTTTTATGTATTTCTCTGTTCCTTATCGACTGTAAACATATTATGGCATAAATGTGTCCACTTTGTGAACAAAATCTTTAGAATTTATGAACTCAAAAAATCCAGCCTTGACATTGCCCGGTCTCTTTATGTAATATCAAGTTAATTTGACAAGAAATAGACATAGAGAAAGGATTTTATAATATGAAACTGATTTCCTGGAACGTTAACGGCCTCCGCGCCTGTGTAGGTAAAGGCTTTACCGATTTTTTTAAGAATGAGGATGCGGATATCTTTTGTATCCAAGAGACAAAGCTGCAAGAAGGGCAAATTACATTGGATTTGCCAGGTTATTTCCAATATTGGAATTATGCAGAGAAAAAAGGATACTCGGGAACGGCTATTTTTACAAAAAACGAACCCATATCCGTTGCCTACGGGATTGGGATAGAGGAACACGACCACGAAGGAAGAGTAATTACTTTGGAGTACAAAGACTTTTATATGATAACGGTATATACCCCCAACTCACAGGATGGGCTGGCAAGGCTTGATTACCGTATGAAATGGGAAGAAGATTTCCTTTCCTATCTCAAAGGGCTGGAAACTAAAAAACCGGTTATCTTCTGCGGCGATTTAAATGTGGCTCATAAAGAAATCGATTTGAAAAATCCCAAGACAAACCGGAAAAATGCCGGATTTACAGACGAAGAAAGAGGGAAATTTACGGAAATGACACAAGCTGGTTTTATTGATACTTTCCGCTATTTTTACCCTGATAAAGAAGGAATGTACTCTTGGTGGTCATACCGTTTCAGCGCCAGGGCAAAAAATGCAGGGTGGCGTATTGATTATTTCCTCACATCGGACAATTTAAAGGAACGCTTGGAAGATGCCGTTATTTACACGGAAGTCCTTGGCTCCGACCATTGCCCGGTAGGATTGATTTTAAAATAAGATGATAAAAGCTGGTTGCCGGTATGGAATGTTTTTAAGAATTACTCATTTTTTGCCATTTCTGCCGGTAACTCTTGCATTTCCTGCGCTTTCAGCAACGTCTCTTCCACTTCCCAGAAGCCATCATAATAATGGAGCAAAAGCCCCACTACCCTTGTGTAACTCAATATCCCATCCTCTACCCCGTTCAATACCATAGAAGTCTCGGAAAGCTTATCCGAAACCTTATCCACTACTTCCGTTTTTATTACTGCTTTTTCTTCTACTTTTTCCCACATTTCCTCTTCCAAAAAGATATTTTCTGCTTTCACCTGAGGGGAAATATTTACATGGGATAAATAAATTTCTTTATCTTTGCCAATTGCCTTGTAAAACTCGTTGTCAATATAATTCAGCACACTTAAATATCCGCTATATTGGAAAGAAATATCCGATGAATGGATACAGGCAAGAAAACCTATCATATTTGCCTCTTCTTCATACATGAATCCTTTCAAATGGGCGTACTCATGGCAAATGGTTGCCGGTCTGTTGATTTTATGCATCAATTTATTATAATTGACTTCCATAGAAAACGGGAAAAAATATCCCTTCATCATTTGCTGGCTGAAAAAACCGGAAAAAGTAAATTGCTTCGGCTGCGGATAATACCCTGCAAGCTGCGAGCATTCCTCACTAAGGCCTTGCATACTGGCTATCGCCACAGCCTCCATATTATCGGGATAAATAATATTCCCCTGCTCATCCCTATCCACTTTTGCCGCCAGTTCATTTGTCTTTATCACAATATAATCCCTTAATTTCGTCAATTCTTCCAATGTATATTCTTTGGATAAAAGTTCTTCTGCCGGGAATCCCTCTTCCATATCTTTACACAAAACCCCATATTTCTCTTCCAACGTTGAGCAATGGTATGGAATAAAACAATTCAATGTCATCACTACAATAACTCCTGTAAAAATCCAGGCATAAACAGAAAAATAAGCTTTACAGAATTTCCCTGCCTTATTTTTCTTTCCGATACGTTTTCTTTCCCTGCCTTTTTTATCCAAAGGGGCATAAAAACATATTTTTTTAAAAAGAAATACGGCCACAAACGCCATCGCTAGCAACAAAGCAATTGCTGTAAGGAAAGCCCCTGCCGCAATCATAATTTCACCCACAGAAAAAGGGAAGATACCCATTAATCTTCCATATGTATTCACCCATAACGGATATATATGAACCACATAAAAATCACAAAAAGCCTTGCTTTTCCAGGCCAAGGCATTCAATATGCCCATCAACACAAGAATCCCGCACAACAACAGATATGGCTTTCTTTTCCCGGATATTTTTATCATTCGCAAACCCCATCGCCTCATCCGCATACCCCCTATGAAATCTTCCGCTTTCCTATAAAATCAGGATAACATATGGATGTTACATAGGAATGATAATTTGTAAATTTTTTGTAAATATTTTATAGAAATTAAATTCCAATGGATATTATTTTGGTAAATATAGACAAATATTAATCTTTTCCATTTTACCTTTAATACTCTTTCTCATATTGTAATTTAATAATAATTTATTGATAATCAATAAATTATTATTGACTTTCGATTTTTTTGGTGATAATATGAAATACAATCAGATAAAACTACAAAACAGGAATTAAAGGAGGCCATCCCTATGAAAGACAAACTGACATTAACTACTAAATTGCTTTTAGATTTTATGTTTTATGCAGGAATATTGGTAACGGCTACCCTTCCCCTTAGTATACGGCTCTATGGAAGGCATAACAGCTATTTTGCCAGAAATTATATTCCGCTTATTTTCCTTTTTTTCTTTTCCGGCATACTTGCCGTCCTTATCATCAATGAACTCAGGAAAATATTCCGGACAGTGATTAACGATGACTGTTTCATACGGGATAATGTAATCAGTTTAAAGCGCATGGGAACTTACAGTCTGATGATTGCATTAATTACTGCAGGGCGGCTTTTCCTCTATATCACACCAGCTGTGCTTATTGTCATTCTCGTTTTTGTCATAGCCGGGCTTTTCAGTAAAGTTTTATCTCAAGTATTCGATAAAGCTGTAACCTATAAGCTGGAAAATGACTTAACCATTTAGGAGGAAACTTATGGGAATCATTATTAATTTAGATGTAGTAATGGCACAAAAAAAGATAGGGCTGACAGAGCTTTCCAAAGAAGTGGACATTACCCTCGCTAATTTGTCTATTTTAAAAAACAACAAAGCAAAAGCCATACGTTTTTCCACATTAAATGCAATCTGCAAAGCCCTTAACTGCCAGCCCGGCGATATCCTGCAATATGTAGAAGAAAATGTAGAAGTAAAAGAAAAAGTGAAAGAGTAACAATTTCTATTTTTTACCTGCAAGTTTGCGTCCGCGCAGCATCCGCAAACTAATCAAAGACCCCGCTGCAAGCAACGGGGTATCAAACTTGCAGCGCTGCAGAGCAGCGGGGTATTTGACCCTCGCGGCAGTCGCCATATGTCTGCAAGCAGCCACTTGGCTCGTTGCTCGCGGGAATAAACCAAAATCAGTAAACCAACTTAGCAAATCCAACTGAAAAATCAAATCGGCGAGTCAAATCAGAAAGCCAAAACGGTTTTATGCAGCAAAGCTGCGCAGAAATGAGGAAAATTATGAACGAATACCCAAACCAATATCCAAGCAAATGTTACAATGAAACCAACGCTTTTGGAATTACAAGAGAAGAAAAAGAAGAGCGCGCCTGCCACTTCCGGCTCTTTAGCCTACCCAGCATAATTTATGCCCTCTTTTACACCTTTTGCCTATATAAAAATGCTTCCGGTATCACATACCCTTTTTTCATAGGCGGAACCCTTTTCTATTTTTTCTTATCCTTGAAAAAATTAGGGATTTCCGCCAAAAAAGACTCCGTATTTTACGTAATTAGTATAATGCTCCTTGGCATTTCTACGTTCTGCACAGATAATTTAAATATTATATTTATGAATAAACTGGGGATTTTCCTGCTTACTTTTATACTGTTTATCCATAATTTTTTTGCCGATACTCTATGGAATTTATTGAAATATGGATTTGCCATTTTACAAACCATTCTTGGCTCCTTGATTCTTATTGGCAGACCATTCTCTGATTTTATTTGTTACAGGGAAATAAATAAAGAAAATGGCAATATAAAAAAACATTATGCAATTTATATTTTTATCGGTATCCTTATTTCCATACCTTTAACCACTTTTATACTTTTATTGCTATGTTCCGCAGATGCTGTATTTTATTACTTATTTCAAGGGCTTAGTTTTTCTGCTTTTGTGTATTGGCTAATAAACCATTTTACTGACCTGTGTTTTTCCATGCTATTTTCATTCTTTTCTTCCTATTGCATCCTGACATTTTTAAAAAAGAAATCCATCCGGGAAGAAATATCTGATAAACGTACCGGAGAACCGTTGATTGCCATAACATTTACTTCCATTCTGTCCGTCATTTACTTTTTATTCAGCGCGGTCCAAATTATTTATTTATTTGCAGGAAAAGGGGATATCCCTTCTACCTACGCTTATCCTGACACTTATGCCAGCAGATATTCCAGCTATGCAAGGGAAGGCTATTTCCAACTTCTTTTTGTCTGCATGATTAATTTATTTTTAGTGCTTATCTGCCTTAACAGGTTTAAAGAAAATAAAGCGCTAAAAGTTATTTTAACCATAATCTCCTTATGTACCTATATCATGATGGCATCCAGCGCCATGCGCATGATAATGTATATCCGATATTATGATTTGACTTTCCTTCGCATCTTTGTCCTTTGGTCATTGGTTGTTATTTTTTTCATTATGACAGGCATTTTATTTTATATATACAAAAAAGATTTTCCTTTATGCAAATACTGCATAACAATAGTTACCATCCTATATATTGGCTTCTCCTTCAGCCATCCCGACTACTTTATCGCCAAGTATAATATCTCACAAATATTTGCAGATGAAGACTATGAATCGGACAGATATCTTTATTGGGATTCAAGCCCTAAAAAATGCCATTATGACACGGATTACTTAATCGGGCTGTCCGCAGACGCTGCGCCCGCCATCCTCCACCCGGAAACTTTATCCGCCCTTATCAGCGGCCCTGAAAAATATGACCGTTGGAAAAAACACTGGTCATTGGAATACGGGTTTGAATCTAGCAAACCGAATAGATGGATGGAATATTATGCGCAAAATATTGATGACTATATAGGAAAAATAGAAAAAGAAGGCTCCAAAATAAGAACCTTCAACCTCTCCCGCTCTGCTGCAAAAAAATATACAGACCTTTACCACATGGCGCTTTTTACCAAAAATAAATGCCCCCTTTTCTATTGCTTAATTTAAAATTTAAAGGGCTGTTGTCTAATTCCGTTTATGTTTCACCGGCAAAACAATTTTTATCCATTGTTCCGGCTCAACGCGGTTCTGCACAACAGCCCTTTCCTTTTCAATTTTTATAGAATAACGGTTTCCCTTTTTATTTCATTTCTTTCAAAACGCTGACACACAAAGGCACTGCCAAAATAAAAGACAAAAGGTCTGATACCATCTGACACATTTCCACTCCGGACAATCCAAATATCTTCGGCAAAATCAATATCAATGGAATAAAAAATATCCCTTGCCTTGCTGCTGCCAAAATAGAAGCCTTCAAAGCTTTCCCAATAGACTGAAGCATCATATTGGACATCACAATCCATCCTGTCAACGGGAACACAATACATTGCAGGCGCAAAGCCATAGCTCCCACCGCAATTACTTCTTCATCCCCTTTTCTGAACATGGCGATAATTTCGGGCGCAAACACAGCTCCTATTATAGAGATGCCGACTAAAAATATAGTTGCATATTTCACACAGAATACAAAGCCTTCCCTTACCCGTTGATACAATTTTGCCCCATAATTAAATCCGCATACCGGCTGGAACCCCTGGCCGAAACCAATCAATGCAGAACTTGCAAACATGGAGACCCTGGATACAATGGACATTCCGGCAATCGCCGCATCTCCGTAAACCCCTGCCCCGTGATTCAGGAAAATCGCTGATATGCTCGCAAGCCCCTGACGGCATAAGGACGGAACGCCTCCCCTGCAAATTTCTTTTATATAATGGCCGTTTGGTTTAAAATTACTGAAACTGATTTTTATATTCCCGCCCTTCCTGCTTTGATACATCAAAAGCAAAAAGCTGCAAAACTGGCTGATAACTGTTGCCGCAGCTGCCCCTGCCACTCCCATACCGCATACAAAAATCAACAAAGGATCCAATGCAATATTAATTACCGCACCTGTAACGATACCTACCATCGCATATGCCGCACTTCCCTGAAAACGAAGCTGGTTATTCAATACCAACGACGAAGTCATAAAAGGTGCCCCTATCAGAATAATTTTCAGGTAAGATTCCGTATAAGGCAATATTGTCGGCGTAGAACCAAGGGCTACTGCTAACGGCTTTAAAAAAATCATCCCGCCGACCATTACTGTAATCCCGCAAAGAAAAGCAAGAAAAAACCCGTTTGCTGCCATCGCCGCTGCTTCTTCAAAATCTTTTGCACCCAAACGCCTCGAAATATAATTCCCTGAACCATGACCGAAGAAAAACCCTAATGCCTGAATCAATGCCATCACTGAAAATACAACGCCTACGGCGGCTGTAGACTGGGTATTGATTTTACCTACAAAAAAAGTATCCGCCATATTATAAAATGAAGTTACCAGCATACTGATAATTGTGGGTACGGCCAGTTCCCCAATTAAACGTGGAACCGGGGTTTTCGTCATATATATGTATTTTTCTTCCTGTTGCATCAAAACCACTTCTTTCTTTTATTCTCCAATTGCTTTCTTTTTCCATTTTCCCCATTTATAACATATAAATGTTATTACTGCACCCAATGTCCATGAAACGAGCAATGAAATGAATACGCTTTCACAACGTCCACCCGGATATTGTTCACTTCTTGTTATATATGCAATCCCATAGGCTACCGGCACACGGATTGCTACCGTAGTAACCAAAGAAATCCACATAGGGCTCATTGTATCCCCGGCTCCCCGCATAATCCCTGACAAAGATTGGGTAACTGCCATTGCAATATACCCAACGGCAAGAATTTTCATCATACGCATACTCATATCCACCAGTTCCGTCGTTTCTGTAAAAATACCCATCAACTGTTTCCCAAAGATAAGAATCAGACCAGTAATTACAGCAGATACGCCCATAGCGATAAATGTACCCTGTTTTGCCCCCTGCTCCACCCGGTCAAATTCCTTTGCTCCTACATTTTGACCGGCATATGTGGTCATAGCCGTACCAAAAGAAAAATTAGGCATCATAGCAAAACCATCCACTCTCATTACAATTACATTGGCGGCAATAAACATTTCTCCAAAACTATTTGTCAAGGACTGTACAATAATCATTGCCATAGAAAATATTGCCTGAGTCAATCCGGAAGGGAACCCAAGGCGGATTGTCATCCGTGCATATTTTTTATGCAGCTTCAAATACTTCTTTTTAAAATCAAAAATATCCGACATTTTCAGAAGTTTCAAAAAGCAAAGGACTGCGGATAACGCCTGGGCAATAGCCGTAGCCAAAGCTACGCCTGCCACACCCATATCAAAACTGGCTACAAATAAAATATCCAATACAATATTCACTACCGTAGCCACTAATAAATAGAGGAGAGCAGATACGGAATCCCCCAATCCCCTCAAAACACCGCCAAGGATATTATAATATGCCATCCCCAAAATTCCGATAAAAATAATATTCAGATAGGATTTGCACCATCCCAATATGGTTTCCGGTGTATCCAAAAACTCCAGCAAAGGCCCGGACACCAGAGGCCCTATTACCATAATAATCACAGAAGAAATAGCTGTCAACGTCACACAACTTCCGATTGTACCGGATAAATCCTCCCTTTGTTTTGCCCCGAAATATTGGGAAACCATAATACCGGCCCCTACGGAAATACCTATAAATAAAACGAGGAGCAAATTCAAAATAGGCGCCGCGCTCCCCACTGCTGCCAGAGCATTGTCTCCCACATATCTTCCTACAATTACGCTGTCCGCCGTATTGTACAATTGCTGGGCAATATTCCCAATCAACATGGGAACCGCAAATGCCACAATCTGCTTTCCGGGATTCCCTACCGTCATATCAATAGGTGCAAAGATTTTTTTCAAATTTATACCGCTCATATCTACCTCATACTTTATAAAATATTAAGATTTTTTTCTTCATTTTTCTTCAATATGTGCCATAATATAACTATAGTGGATATATTTTAATTACACTGGCAATCCACTTTCTTTTTCCTCTGCTTATAACAATAACACTTATTGTACAAGATTATTAAAATAATAGCAACAATCCAACGATTATTAGGAGAAAACAAATATATGAAGACGATAGCCCATGCAAAAAATCTATTTACTGTCCTGTTACTTGCAACATTTTTCTCTTTTTCTTTTACAGGATGCGCTTCCCCTTCTTCGACGGAGCCAATCGAAGAAGAAAATATAGATACCTGCCAAATCACCATTCCCGGCATTTCCAAAGAATATACTCTTTTATATTTGACAGATACCCATATTATCCTTCCGGAAACGGAGGCTTCCCAGGAGATAAAAGAATACTCCGGCAATCGCCTTTCCCAATTTACAGAAGAAAACGGGGTTATTTCTTCCGATTTATTCCTGTCATGGATATCTTATGCCAACGAAAACAAATTGGATGCTCTGCTCCTTGGAGGAGACATTATTGATTCCCCTTCTCCGGCAAACATAGAATATCTGGGCAATTCCTTAGAAAAGTTAAAAATCCCCTATCTATACACTCTCGGAAACCATGACTGGACTTATCCGTGGGAGTATATGACAGAAAAAGGTTCCAATGATTACCTCCCTTTGCTTTCACCTTATATGAAAAACTATACGGCAGAAGAATATTCATCTACGGGCAATACCGCTATCCACTCATTGGAATTGGATGATTTCATTGTCGTGGCGGTGGATAACAGCAACAATCAGATTCATCCAAATGCTTTGGAAGAATATAAAACGGTTCTTCAAAAAGGAAAACCGGTGATTCTTCTGCTCCATGTTCCTCTTTACACCGAATCCCTCCTCTCAAAAACTTCTTCTGTCTGGTCCAACGGGGTAGTGTTAGGCGGCGGTGTACATGGAGGGATATATCCGAACGATATTTCCGCAGAATTTATCGGTTTAACCACAGCAAAAGACAGCCCTGTAGCCGCAGTTGTTACCGGGCATGTCCACCTTCCTGACGTATCCCCAATCCAAGGGGAAAAGGAAATCCCCCAAATCACAGGGGATGCCGGTTTTAAAGGAAAAGGAACCATTATCCATATTTCCCCTTAAAATGATTTTCTATATTTCAAGTACCGATTTCGACAATTAATCATAAGATATAACAAATCTATAAATAAGGACTTTGTTATGTATCTGTTTTTCGGTATTTTTTTCTTGATACTTCTTTTTTTCTTCTGCTTCAATTTTTGGCGCAAGAAAAAAATCATCAAAAAAATATGCTGTATGTCTACGAAAGAAAAATGCTGCCTTTTGGATGAACTGATTGAACCTTTCGGTTTCTGCTATGTGGCATCGCAGGATATTTTCACTTCCCATATCAATGCGATGCAAAGGGAATTTGGTTATTGCTCTCTATACGATAAAGCTGCCCTCACCTTCCACATGGTTTTCGACTGCCTGCCCGTCTATTTTAATTATGACGACAGGACATGGCTGATAGAATTATGGAAAGGTCAATACGGAATCAATACAGGCGGCGAAATCGGCCTTTATTACGCTGATGACATTGTACCTGAGTCAAGATGGGAAGATACTCTTTTTCATAGCGTAGAAAATAAAGATATGGCAGGGCTTTCTTTTAACCTTTTCAGAAAAGGCATAGGGATTGCCGATGTAGGAGCCAAGCATTGGTGGCTGACTGCTTTTTCGGTAGGGCGTTTCTCCAATCCGGAAGATTTATATATGCGGGCCGCGATTTCTTTTCCTCATTGCAGCATGGCTGAAGCCTTTGTAGAAGGTTTGGTAAATACCGGCTATTGCCGTCACGACATTTCTATCTGCCATAATACCGTCACTTTCTCTTTTACAAAATCTTTTATGAAATATGGATGTCTGCGGCGTTTAAGAATCCGTCTGGTACAACGTATCAATCGTTTCTGGTGCAGCGTATACCTGTTTGTTACCAGGCCTTTCTGCCTTTCTTTGGATAAAATTTTATATCTTTACTATTATCTTCCTTTTGTATTCCGGAAAATACTCCGTGTAAAAAAATATAAAAAAAGAAAAATAAAAAGAAGGTAAAGTTATGGGTTATTATTCACGTATTTCCAAATCTTTCGAGGGAGCTTTAAGGCTCCCTCTTACAGAACGTTCCAAATATGTATTAATCAGCGACTGCCACCGGGGCATAGGAAATTCCAATGATAACTTTTTAAAAAATCAAAATCTGTATTTTGCTGCATTGCAGCATTACTATAAAATGGGATACACTTATATTGAGCTGGGGGATGGGGATGAATTATGGGAAAACCGAAATATGAAACAGATTATTGAAGTACACAGCAATATATTTCTGCTTCTTTCCCGATTTTATGAGAAAAACCGTTTATTTATGCTTTATGGAAACCACGATATGATAAAAAAGAATAGACGTTATATAGAAAAACATTATCACTGCTGCCACTGTACCCCGGAAGACAGCTTCCAATTAGAGCAGGAAGCTTCCATTCCCAACATACCTTTTTACTCCGGCATTATCTTGGAAAGCAACTTTCCTATGGACATTTATCTTACCCACGGCCATCAAACAGATTTATTCAATTCATCTTTATGGCGCTTATCCCGTTTTCTCGTACGTTATCTCTGGAAGCCTTTGGAACATTTCGGTGTCCTCGACCCTACCAGCGCAGCCAAAAATTATACGCGAAAACATAAGGCGGAAGAACGGCTCCACCATTGGGCAAAAGAAGAAAACCATATCCTCATTACCGGACACACCCACCGCCCTGCCCTTTCGGAAGAAGACCCTTATTACTACAACAGCGGAAGCTGTGTCCACCCCCGCTGTATTACCTGTCTTGAAATTGAGCGCAAGTGCATCCGCTTAGTAAAATGGACTCTTGCAACCAGAAACGATATGAGTTTGTATGTATCAAGGGAAATCCTTGCCGGTCCCGTACTGCTGAACCGGCAGTGAAAATCTTTTTATTTTTATTTCCCTGTTTCTACTACTTTATCCCACTCGTTTTCCAACAACCAATGACTCATTTGTTCCGAACCCGAAAAAGCTCTCTTTACTGTTTCTTTTGCAGATTCCAAATCATTTCCCGGTATCACCAATATCCCTTTTCCATTCCATCCTGTTTTCCCGCTGCCTAAAACAGGTGAGGAAAGGTTGATGCCGCATACGATGAATTGGAAATTTTTTGTCAAAGAAACGATTTCACAAGGCACATGATTTTTTATTCCTACACATGCAAAATCTAATCCGCGAAATTCCGTATAAAATCCGATATCCCGGTCATCCACAGTTCCAAAAATACTTTGTCCATTGACAAAAATATCCCCTTGTACGGCTTCCGGATGGTTTTTAAAAATATAAGACAGACTCTTTCCTTTTACTTCTACATCAACCTTTTCCCCTTTACCGTTATCCGGATTCCAAATAATATATCCCGATGCGGTAAAGTGAATTTCTTTTTCCACCGGATTATTATAATAATGGATTCCATATTGCAATAAACAGAGAATAAATGTAATGGCAATTACCGATAAAACAATCAGGATACCTTTTTTCGCTGTTTTCATAAACCTTCTTTCTTTCACAACATAAATTTACCAATCTATATACTTAATTTTCTATTTTTTATGCAGGACAAAGGCCTCATAAGGCTTGAGTTCTATCGTTTCTCCTTCATAGGTATTCTCTCTGTTAGAAATTATGCAGCCCGAACCAATAAACTCATCCGGTATCCGGAACGTAACTTCCTTATCGGAAAAACTGCATACTACCAACAATTTTTCTTCATCCAACGCCCTTGTATAAACAAACAAGTCCTCACTGTCTTCCAAAAGCAGCTCAAATTTGCCATATACGATAACCGGGTTTTGTTTCCGTAATGCAATCAATTTTTTATAATAATGGAAAACAGAACCCATATCCGCCGTTTCCGCTTTGGCATTAATCTCTTTGTAATTAGGGTTTACTCCAATCCAAGGTGTTCCTGTAGTAAACCCTGCATTTTCCGTATCATCCCATTGTACGGGAGTCCTGGCATTATCCCTGCTTTTCCCTACAAGACAAGGCCAGAACAACTCATGGGAAACAAGGCCGCCTTTACACCATTCTTCATAAGCATGAATACTTTCGATATCCCGGAAATCTTCCATTTTCTGGAATGGATAATTGGTCATCCCAAGCTCTTCCCCCTGATAAATATAAGGAGAACCCTGCATCATATGCAGACAAGTAGCCAGCATTTTTGCTGAAACATCCCTATACTGCGGCCTGTCATCCCCAAATCTGGAAACCGCCCTTGGCTGGTCATGGTTATCCCAAAACAAACTATTCCATGCTTTCCCATATAGTTCCACCTGCCATCTTGACATGATTTTTTTCAAATTGACCAGGGAAACTTTTTCATCTGTCCATTTACCATATTTTCCGTCGTTTTCCACATGTTCAAACTGGAATACCATATTCAATTCATGAGTATCCTCACCGGCATACTGTTTTGCCAAATCCGTCGTCACTCCCGGTGTTTCCCCTACTGTCATAATATCATATTTTGACAATACTTTTTCGTTCATCTCCTGCAAATACTCATGAACTTTCGGCCCGTTCACGCAATAAGGGCCCGGGTTGCCATAAAGCCCATTCACTTCCCCGTCCGGCATCTCTTTCGTTTTCGATATCATACTGATTACATCCATACGGAATCCATCAATTCCCTTATCGCACCACCATGTCATCATATCGAATACTTCCTGACGTACTTTTTGGTTTTCCCAATTCAAATCCGGCTGTTTTTTTGAAAACATATGCAAATAGTACATTTCTGTTTCTTCGTCATATTCCCATGCCGACCCTCCAAAGCAGGCGCCCCAGTTATTAGGAGGCGTTCCATCTTCTTTCCCTTCCCGCCAGATATAATAATCCCTGTAAGCATTCTCCTTAGACTTCCTGCTTTCCATAAACCACTTATGTTCATCGGATGTGTGGTTTACTACCAAATCCATCACAATACGAATCCCTCTTTCATGGGCTTCCTTAAGCATTTCATTAAAATCTTCCATTGTTCCGAACTCATCCATAATGGACTGATAATCGCTGATATCATACCCATTGTCATCATTAGGGGATTGATATACCGGCGATAACCAGATTACATCAATGCCGAGATATTTCAAATAATCCAATTTACTGGTAATTCCTTTTAAATCCCCAATCCCGTCCCCGTTGCTGTCCATAAAACTACGGGGATAAATCTGATAAATTACCGCTTCTTTCCACCATGTTTTCATCATAAAAATTTTCCATCCTTTCCTGCCCTATTCGTTTTCTTATATTGTTCGGGTTTCAAAATCCGTCCTTTTGAATAATTCAATTATATTTAGAAAAATGGGAAATTTCTTACAATTTTATGATTATAAAATACATTATTTTGATTTTTTAATCCACAGTTTCCATTTTTTCAAAATTGATTGTGGCAATAGCCATCATACCTGCTGTCAAAAAAGCAACCACACCGATTAACACAAACAAGCCCGTTTCCAGAGAAATCAATGAACCGATTGCCGCCCCTGTAATCCCCATACCAATTACAATTCCTTCAAACAATATTCTGGCATACTGTTTCCCTGTATTGCCCAAAATATTGCCCAGAAAGGCTTCCACCATTACTTCCGCATAGAGCTTACAAGCCTGTAAACATACATAAGCTACTATAATCAAAAAAATATGCAAAACCGGAAGGCCAATTACAATCCCGGAAGGCAGCGTAATCAAACATCCGTCAATCAATGACCTTATATGTTCCATCAATGTAGCATACCATAATTTACACAAAGACGTATCCGGTATTAAATACGTATAAGGCTTTTTCAGCTCCTTCCCCCATTTTCCCGGATAGCCTGAAAAAATAAAGGTAAGATAAGCCATTACACCTAAAATTACAAATGGAATATATCCGCTAAAACTGTCATTATAACTCAATACTGCCAATCCTATACCAAGGCAAAGGCATACCAGGGTATAAAATCCAAAGATAAAAAACCTATTCTTTTTATATTCCAATAGCTGCCTGTAAAAAATAGCCCTTGCATATTTTCCTTTATAAGAAACACTGGCCTTTCCATATTTCTTTTTCCAACCTACAAAAGCCACTTCCCCTGCTTTCCCTTTTTTCTTTGCCGTCTCATAATCTTCGGCAAATTTTATAGCATCTTCAAAATAATCCCCGGTGCATTTCATGCGCAAAGCCATAACAAACAAAACAATTACCGATATAAAGTATAGGATTGAACAAATTACATTTATTGTCTCCGGTCCCATAAACAATAAATGAAGAAAAGCAATATTCCAACCGATAACAGGAACCATTTGAATGACCGGGCTATGAAGATAATTTGCTACCCCGCGGAAACTGGCGCCTTCCCTCATATATACCACAATACCTATCGCAACAAAAACCCCTATTAAAAAGTACATAAAAAGCTGTACAATAAACATCTGTTTTTTATCCAGTTTTTCATTGCCGTAACAGAGAATCATCATGGATGCTTCCAGTGCATTTTCCATGACAAAAGAAAACAGGAAATATACCGTCATTTTCCATACAGGCATATCGAGCCATAATACTCCCCCAATAGCCACTATTAAATACAATATGAACATAATCCCTACATTTTTTAAATGAGAATACAGCAAAAGTATTTTTGGGCTGATAGGAGAGGAAAAAAGAAAATGGATATCCGGCTCCCGGAAAACAAGCCCTTTCCTTTTACTGTATGAAATCAAATTAGAAGGAATTAAAATAAAAACAATCACTGTCAAAATTGCCGTCAAAAACGATGCATTATTTATTTCTATCAAATCAAAAAAAACAGGAAAAGAACCAAAAACCATATATATATATAATGCTATAAATACAAAATAAATATAAGTAACCGGTTTTTTCAATGCTTTTTTCAAACGGTTTTTAAAAGTTTTTCTATAAAGATAGAAAATAGCTGATATTTTATTTGAAATTATTCCCATTTTTATCCCCTCATTCCTTCTTATCCGTAACATAGAAAAATAAATCTTCCAAATCCTCTTCTTTTACATCGCTTTTTTTATAAGATGCAATAATATGCCCTTTATCCATGACAAACATAACATCCCATAGCTCTTTTACCATTTCCAGCATATGGGTACTAATCAGTACCGTTACCCCCGCTTCCTTTAATTCCAGAACTACTTGTTTCAATTCTTTAATTGCCGCAGGATCCAATCCAACCATAGGTTCATCCAACAATATCACTTTCGGATTGACAATTAATGCACAGCATATACTTACCTTCTGCATCATCCCTTTAGAAAGTTCATTACCTAACTTATCCTGTTTATCCAGCAATTCAAACCTTTCAAAAAGGTTTGTTATATCTTCCTCCGTAACAGAAAGGTTGTAGGCATGGATAATAAATTCCAAATGTTCCCTTACAGTAAGCGCTTCATACATCGCAGGGATTTCCGGTACATAGGCAAAAACCTTCTTTGCTTCTAAATTTTTGGCATCCATACCCTTAATCAATATTTTTCCATTATAACGCAACAACCCGGCAATACTCTTAATTACTGTAGATTTTCCTGCCCCGTTCGGTCCTAATAGTATCCCTATTTCCCCATCCGAAATAGAAAAATTTACATTATCCGCTGCTTTATACTTCCCATATGTTTTTGTTAATCCTATAATTTCCAACATATCTATCCATTTCCTTCCTTACGAATTTTATGATTATTTATGCTAATTGTTTCATTTGTTTGATTCAGGTGCTAAAAGGTTTGTCCGACAGTGCCGCTTGAAAGATTACACAAAAGAATATTGTGCAAGTGACTTTTGTACGATGGATTAATTTTCTTTCTTATAAAAAGAGCTGGCTCCATGACCAACTCTTTTTACAAAACAATTAAGGTATATATGCTTTTAAATGCATTTTCAACTCTACCTCTATTTCCTGAAATGTTACATCTGCTGTATATCTCAAATGTGACAAAGTGCTTGCTTCAGGTTTATTCTTTTTTGAAGGTACTTTTATATTTTCCCCCTTATGATCCTGTTTTAAATCCTCCTCGTTTTCTATCCCCTGGTTCTCTTCCGGAATTTCATTGTTATTTTCTTCTTGAACAGCATCTTCCGTTTCTACTTCCTTTGAATCTTCCAAAACTTCTTCGTTCCAGTTTGACTTTTCTTTCATTTCTTCTGAAAGTTCTTCCTCCGTAGGTAATTCCTTGTATTTGCCGGAACGGACAAACGCCATATATTCATCCTGTACTCCCATCGTCCTTCTTAGGATTTTTTCCATTAATTCCTTCTTTTTACCATCCGGGATATTCGGGTTGTTTTTGACAGATTTTGCTTCAGCCAGAAAACCATTCATTTTTGTAAGCTTAAGCTTCTCCACATCTTCTTTGGTTTTACACGCTTCCATCTGCCTTTTGTAAGCTTCCCTCTCATTTTTTAAATCCACATATTCCTTATACTTCTCAGGGCATTTTTGTTGAAGATAAGTAATTTCTTCCGGGGTTAATATTCCTCCGGAATTTAATTTTGCATCAATGGACGCCATCTGATTGCTTTCGCGCATTCTTTTCAAATCTTCCTTATATTGGAGGATTTGCTTCATCTGGGGATCCATTTCTTTTTTCATTTCCTTGCCGCCGTTTTTTTTCTTTTGCTCCCACTTATTATTCAATTCCGCCATTTTTACTGTATTGCGGATGGTACCAAAAATCGGTAATATCATATACATAACCTCCTTGTTCCTAAATCCCTAAATTGCAAGTCCATTTGCAAGTTCCTTTAAACGGGGTCCAAGAGCCAGACAATGCCGTAAAACACGCTATTTGACGCCTGAACCTTAATATATTATATATCGGCAAAATTTCAATAATGATAACCTTTACTCCTGTGCAGCAGCATCTTCTAATGTCAAATACTTCAACTCGCCTTTTAAGTCGGTTACCGTATAATTCTCCATTTTACCCTGAATATATTCCGATACCTTTTCACTGGATATCATATTTGAGATATTTTCGTCATCCGCTTCATCATAATAACGTTTCACAAATTCTACTACGTAATATTGATTATTGTCAGCATCTTCAAGGACTGCAATATCCCCTTCCTTTCTCCCATCTTCATATAACCAACCGGAAATGGATTGGGGAGTGCTGGAATAATAAGCTCCTTCCCTTAAAGAAGGGTTTGTCTCCTCATTTTCATAAACAGCTTTATTTTCTTCCGAAGCATTCTCATGACAAAGTTCCTTAAATCCGGTTCCCTCTTTGCGTGCCTTCATCATGGCATCCGCCTTATTTTTTGCATCCGCCATTGCTTTATTCAAATCTTCTTCCGATGCGTCTGCTCCGGCATTTGCAGGAAAAGAAAAACTATGATAATCCACTCTGTCGAAATTCTGCACGTTTTCCGCATAATAATCTTTGATTTCCTGTTCACCCGGAGTGTTTTGCTCTATCAGATAGTTATAATATTCCTCAGCCAACAATCCCTCACGGATAAAAGGTTCTATATTTTTCTTCGTAGCATATTTTCCATACATTGAAGTATAATAGTTACTTTCCGAAACACCTGCCGCTTTAGCGCCGGATTCTATACCGCTCAAAATATTGGCATAATCTTCCGCATCATCATAAGAAAACTGGTTTGCTTTTGCATCGTCCGCCAATGCCTTCGTCTGCTTTAACTGGTCTACCGTAAGCTGGTCAAAATAATCTTTATATGTCATTTCTTCAGTATATTGCTGGTTATCCAAATCCTGCGAAGCATCTACTCCCATATAAGAAAGGATGGATGCATAATTTGTCATATAATTGCTTTTTAATAAAGAATAGTAATAATCATATTCCAGCTTTGTCACCGAATGGTTCCCGATTGTTACATAAGCGTCTTTCGTTGTTGCTTTCTTATTCATAATAGAAGCGGCAATAGAAATGACAATTGCTGCAATAATAACCGCGCATATGGCAATGGAGCCAATACGCAACATTTTGGCATCACGCTTATCCTTTTCTTCCTGTTTTTTCCTTTCTTCCATTTTAATTTCATATTTTGTCCGGGCTTTATTCCCGGTATTTGTCTGAGGTTTCTTATTTTTCGCCATGAATTTGTACTCCTCCTGTTATTCTTAAGATAAAATTTTGATAATCTTTATTTTAACACAGATAATAGGATAATACAAAAAAACTTTCAAACAGGAAAGTGAAGCCAATCGCCCGATAAAACTAAGCTCCTGACTTCACTTTCGACTTTACTTTTAATTCTATTTATAATTCTATTTTGATTTTATTTTAGATTTAATTTTTCCATTACTTAAACAATATTTCCATCGGACTCATTTATCAAAGATGCAGCAACGGCGCCGGATTTTATGACCTCTCCCTCTTCACTTCCATCTGTCGTAATATTTATATTTCTGTTTACTTTTGCATCATAAGTTCCGGCTTTCACAATATCCGAAAGGTCAATTCCTACCGTTTCTTTCATTGTTTCAAAAAGCTTTGCCATCACCGCCGGCACATTATCCGCCACGGAGCTTACCCCGTTTGACTGCCCATCCCCTCCGATAATCGTAATTTTATCAATTTGTGTGAGAGGTTCCGCAATCTTACCGGCAATATCAGGAAGCACTTTGATAAGCATTTCCGCCATAGCTGCATTGTTGTACTTCTGATATGCTTCTGCCTTTTTCTCCATTGCTTCCGCTTCCGCAAGACCTTTCGCCCGGATAGCCTCTGCCTCCGCTTCGCCCACCATACGGATTCCTGCAGCTTCCTGTTCTTTGGAGAACTTCTGCGCTTCCGCTTTGGCCTTCATGGCATCGGCTTCTCTTTCCTGCTCAAATTTTTCTGCTTCTGCTTTTCTTTGCCTTTCATACAATTCAGCATCGGACTGCTGCTGGCGGGCAAACTTATCCGCTTCCGCCCTCTTACGTACTTCCGCATCCAAAGCCTTTTCCCTTACTTCGGCTTCTTTTTGTTTCAGAATTACTTCTTTATCCTGTTTTGCAATACTTGCTTCCGCAGTTGTTATTTCAATCGTCTTCCTTTGTTCCTGTTCTTGAATACGATATGCCGCATCCGCTTCCGCTTTCTTCGTATCCTCCATTTTCTTTAATTCTGACTTCTGCAAAGAAAGCTCATTATTCTTCTTGGCAATTTCCCTTTCCGCATTTATACGCGCATCGTTTGCCTGACGGTCCGCATCCGCCTTTGCTACCGCAATCTCTTTTTCCGCTTCCGCTTTTGCAATGGCTGCTTTTTTCTTAATCTGGGAAATATTATCAATACCCAAATCGTCAATTACTCCATTGCTATCCGCAAAATTCTGTACATTAAAACTTACGATATCAAGACCCATAGCCGCCAAATCCGGTTCTGCGTTTTCCTTTACAAGATTGGCAAATTTCTGCCTGTCGCTGACCATTTCTTCCAGCCTCATACGTCCTACGATTTCCCTCATATTGCCTTCTAACACTTCTCTTGCAATACCTGCTATGTACTGTGTATTTTGATTCAGGAAATTCTCTGCTGCCAAAGCAAGCTTTTTCGGTTCACTGCTGATTTTTACGTTGACCGCTGCATCCACCTGGATATTTATATAATCTGCCGTAGGAACCGCATTGGATGTTTTCACATCAATCGCAATCAACTTCAGGCTTAATTTATCCATCCGTTCAAAAAACGGGATTTTAACGCTGGCTTTTCCTATTATAATCTTTTTACGCAGACCTGAGATAATAAATGCCGTATCCGGCGGAGCTTTCTTATACCCTGTCACCAAAATAATGACAATTAAAATAAATATTGCCAAACCTACAATAAGACCAAACAAATTCATACTATTCCCTCCATTTTTCCATAGCTTTTTTAGAAAAATATAAATAAGCTATTTTTTTCTTATGTACTTTGTAATTTCACTTTTGTATATCATATTACTTATTTTTACCTTTAATGTCAATTTAATTATAATATATATCAATAATTACCAAAAAATTTAATATTGGAAATATAATAGCAAATAAAATAAATCCATGATATTCTATTAATCAAAGATCCCGCTGCAAGCAACGGGGTATCAAACTTGCAGCGCTGCAGAGCAGCGGGGTATTTGACCCTCGCGGCAGTCGCCAAATGTCTGCAAGCAGCCACTTGGCTCGTTGCTCGCGAGAATAAATGATTTCATTTTTCAGGAGGTGAAAGTATCAATATGAACCAGACAATTCAAGATTTATACAATAGAAAATCCGTACGGGTTTTTACCGATGAACCAATTACCGACGATGAAAAAAACATTATCCTCAACTCTGCCTTACAGGCTCCTACGGCAGGGAACATGACTCTCTATTCCATTTTAGATATCAGGGAGCAAAGTTTAAAAGAAGAATTGGCAAAAAGATGCGACAACCAGCCTTTCATTGCCAAAGCTCCACTGGTACTTATTTTTCTGGCAGACTTCCAGAAATGGTATGATATATTTAAAGCTTATTGTGAAGAACCCCCCAAAATAGAAGAGGCGGATTTATTCCTTGCATCCCAGGATTGCGTCATTGCTGCCCAAAATGCTGTTGTTGCCGCTCAATCTATGGGAATCGGCTCCTGTTATATCGGAGATATTATGGAAAGTTTTGAAATCAACCGGGAACTGCTCCAACTTCCAAAATATGCCCTCCCTTATTCTATGGTTGTCTTTGGGAGGCCGACACAGCAGCAAAAAGACAGGATAAAACCAAAACGTTTTGAATTAGACGATATCGTCCATACTGACATTTATCATCATAAATCTTTAGAAGAAACGAAAAATATGTTGGAAAAACAATCCGGGAAAACGGGAAAAGAATTTGAAGAATACATTACCGCTTTTGCAAAAAGGAAATTTTATGTCGATTTCAGAAGGGAAATGAACCGTTCAGCAAAAGCGATGCTGAAACAGTGGACAGATTAGAGTAAAAAATATTTATTTCAACCAACACTTACGCGGAATATAGCTGCGTTGATTGCTATATTCCGCACAAATATAATAAATAATATTCTTTATTATTCTTTATTATTCTTTATTATTCTTTCATTTGTTCCTAATTACATTAACTTTTAACAGCCTCCGCAAGCAGTTTTACGCATAAATCAATGCCCAGCCTTCCACTGTCCATATACAATTCATAAAACTTAGGATTTCCCCATTCCCAATTTGTAACTGAATTATAGAAGCTGCTTCTTCTTTTATCGTTTTTCTTAAGGGCATTTTCGGCCTCCGATTCTTTTATCCCTTCCCTCTCAATCGCCCTTCTTTTCCTTGTTTCGTTATCCGAATGAATAAATACCCTTAAGCTATCCGATTTATCCCTGAGAATATAACCGGATGCCCTTCCTACAATAATACATTTGCCTTCTTCCGCTATTTCCTCAATAATACGTTTTTCTTCAAGGAATAATTTATCCGCCAAAGACAGCTCTTTACTGTTGGTAATCCCTCCTAAAGGAGTCTTGGATAAATTAAAAAGAAATCCGCCCGGACTGCTTTCTTCCAGCCCTTCTATTTGTACGGAAGGTATTTTAAGGTTTTTGGCGGCTTCCATTAGGATATTCCTGTCATATAACTTATATCCAAGTTCTTCTGCCAATTTTCTCCCTATTTCATTTCCGCCGCTGGCATATTGACGTTCAATTGTTACAATATTATACATATATACTCCTCCCTTC
>Ga0224748_10011_pt1 | contig 32683 bp, 27 predicted proteins | sample LIM_F_Water_Neg_FD_182074 | JGI IMG/M metagenome (GOLD analysis project Ga0224748, IMG submission 182074) | Enriched cells from gastrointestinal tract of the lab mouse from Pacific Northwest National Laboratory (PNNL), Richland, Washington... | ecosystem: Host-associated > Mammals > Digestive...
TACGTTCCCCGGCACATCCAGGCCCTTGAGAATGAGGGGCAGACCCCCAGCGTGGATTTGCTGTTCCAGCTTGCAGAAATGTTTGACGTTTCCCTTGACCGGCACATATTCAAGGGCAGGGCCGACGTAAAAAGCTCCATACGGCGGCGTGTAGATACGCTGCTGGACGGGCTGGCCGACAAAGACCTTGTTATCGTTGAAGCGGTTATAAAGGGGATACATAAAGCAAAAGAAGTGCCTGGGGAATAAATAAAGACAGAGCCGATGAACTTTGAGAGAATCTCATAGCTTCATCGGCTCTGCGTCTATGCGTCTGGCTCTTGGATGACCGTTATATGCAATTTTTCTGCTTGTATCAGCTTCTCTTGCTTACATTTCGGGTAGTATAAGGGAAAATTTATTAGTTCTGTATCAGACCTGATTTTGATGCGCGTTTTGCTACCGCAAACTGGACAACATACCCATTCGATTCGCTTCATGGCCGCTACCTAACGTTCAATTCTTATGGCCCTTATGACTGCCTATATCGGACAGTCCTGTAATCTGTAACTCGCCCTTCCGCAGTTGGAAAACCACATCGGCCTCTTTCGCCAGTTCATTGGAGTGCGTCACAATCACCACACATTTTCCAGATTTATGGGTGCTGTCTTTGAGAATGGCGATGATCTCGGCGGCGGTATCCTCGTCCAAGTTCCCGGTCGGTTCATCGGCCAGGATCACCTGTGCATCACTGGCCAAGGCACGGGCGATGGCTACACGCTGCTGCTGGCCCCCGGACAGCTTCAGCACATTCCGCTTTGCTTCTTCTGCGGTCAGACCCAACTGCTCCAGGATGGGGAGTGGCGGATGCTTGGCAGTCAGTGCTACATTTTCCACCGGCGTTAAGTAGTCGATCAGGTTGTAGCTCTGAAAGATAAACGCCACATGACTGCGCCGGTGATCGGCAAGGTCGGTCTTGGCAATGTCCTCCCCCTGGTACAAAATCTGGCCGCTGCTGGGGCTGTCCAGACCGCCCAGCAGGGACAGGAGCGTGGTCTTGCCACACCCAGAGGGGCCAAGGATGGCATACAGGTTTCGCCACTTGCATCCATTATCTATGAAGTACAGTACTGCGTCTACCAGTTCCCGCTTTTCCCATTTGCTCCTGTTTCCCGCTGGCGGAAATAGCGGCGCGATGATGGCCCATTGGCTGTCGCTTAAATCGCTCGCATACCTGCGTCTCTCATTTTTCTGTATCATACCCTCATTATAGCACCTTTTTATCTATTGGTACAGCTTCTCAAAGTTGGGCTTGTCAATGGTCTGCATGACGGGGTAATTGATGTTTGTGCCATCAATGCTGATCCAGCACACAAAGTCGCTGTTTTGTTCGTGAATTGCCCCATATTTCTCCAGGGCAATCAGTTCCGGGTCAGCTTCTTCTGCGCTGCCTCCGATTTCAGGGGTGGTTCCGGGCTGGGGCGTTTCCACCGGCTGGATCAGGTCAGCTACCGCGTCAAAGGCGTCCGCACTCTGCTTGCCGTCCGCATACTGCCACGCCAGCATAGCGCCGGAGAAAAGGAAAAGGGCGGCAAACAGCGCCGTCCCAACGATCAAAATTCTCTGCTTTTTATTCATGGTTTTCAAGTCCTCCTTTAGTTTTTCTCGCCGCCAAATACGCCCTCACCAGGCTTGGTTTATTAGATGAGTTACGTTATTCAAAGAGTTATCGCCCTCCTTTGAGAATATAAGATTTTTAGAATTCTTCTCGAATAATAATGACCAATAAAAACCTCCTCTGTATACTGGTTTCGTGTGAGACGAACACCAAATTTACAGAGGAGGTTTTTTGATGGAAAATCCAACTACATATCATGCCTTGGCAACACGTCTGCACACGTTGCTTGAGGAAGAGTCCTACAGCAAAACTACTATGAAGGACATGGAGTTTATCCTTAATTCATTCACAGCGTATATGATTGAGAATGATTTGGATGAGTACACTCCCGACCTTGGAGAGCGCTTTGTCGAATACTGCGAGGTGGATCTTCGGGTCTGCCACTCCAGGGTCACCAGAGCAAAGGTGATCGTGCGTAAACTGAATCGTTTGCATCAAGGACTGGATGGCAGGGATGCTCTGTGGGGAGATAAGGCACCCGTTATTGATATTCCGGGCGATCTTAAAAAGGCTCTGGATGCCTACATTTCCTATTGTACTGAGAATGGGAACAAACAAACCACAATTTGTTACAAGCAATGGATTTGTGGCAGATTTCTGAAAAATCTGGCAGAACTCAACTGTAAAAGGACTACGGATATTAGTGGGGAACGGGTACAATCAGCATTTATGCAGTTAGGGTTCTCCAGGTACTGGGAGCGAATCGGGCCATTTTTGCGATTTCTATTTGAAAATGGTTTTGTAGCCCGTGATCATTCGAAACTTATCCAGCATCGAAAAAAGAATGCTCCACATCCAACGGTGTACTCTACAAATGAAATTGCTGTGGTCGAGGATTCCATAGACCGCACTACTTCTGCCGGAATCAGAAACTACGCGATCATACTGCTCCTGTCCCGTTACGGCATTCGTTCCTGTGATGTTGCCGCATTATCTTTTGAAAATGTTGATTTCACAAACAACAGGATTCATTTCATGCAGAAGAAAACCGGTGATCCCTGGGAAAGCGAATTGTTTTCTGAAGTCAAAGATGCGCTGCTGGACTACATTCAAAATGTACGGCCCAAAATTGAAGGCTGCCCCCAAATTTTCATGACCCTTATGATCCCGTATAAGCCAGTGGATTGTGGTGTGATCAATACAATGGTCTGGGAAACATTTAGGCAATCAGGAATTGCCATTTCAGACAGGCGGCATGGCAGCCGGTCTTTCCGCTCATCTATTGCCAGCAATATGATCAATGACGATGTATCTACAGAAATTGTTTGCAGGGTATTAGGGCATGGAACGAAACACGCTATCAAGCACTATGCAAGAATTGATATTGAAAGTATGCGGCTTTGTCCGCTTCCTGTTCCCGAGCCAAGCGGCGAGTTTGCTAAGCTGCTGTCATGGAAGGTTGGTGGATATCGTGTTTAACAGTACACTGGCCAAAGAAATGACAGATTTTCTGGAACTTAGAGCATTGAGCGCATCTGAAAGATCCGTTTTATATGATGGGCGTGTATTGGCTGCGTTGGATCAATATTTGGTTGCGTGTAACTTCCATGGGAAAGAACTGACTGAGGAACTTTTGAATATGTGGATTTCGTCTCTTACAGGGAAAAGTAAGACCGTACGGATAAAGGTGGGGACCATCCGGAATTTTGTGAAATATTTAAACAATATGGGCAATTATTCTTTTCTGCCAATGCCGCCCAAAGTGAAATCAGACTATATTCCGTACATCTATTCAGAGGAAGAACTTCAACGGATCATGTGCTGTGCCGATACTCTGGTCCCTCAAAATCCCAATATGTGCAGTTCCTTCTTTCGTCTGAAGATACCAATGTTCATCCGCATTCTTTACGGCTGCGGAACAAGATTAGAAGAAACCGTATCGCTGCAGCGAAAAGATGTCGATTTCAAAAATGGAACCCTTTTTCTCAGAAAAACCAAATTTTCTAAAGAACGGCTTATTCCAGCCCATCACTCTCTGCTGGACATTTTGGAACGGTATTGTTTTGCCTTGGGCATCATGGATCAACCTGACGCATATCTGTTTCCCGGCAAAAAGCCCTGCACGCATTATACAAGCAGGCAGATGCAACACTGGTTTTCAAAAATCCTGGACCTGACCGGTATTGACCAGAGGAGCAAACAGCCAAACGAACGAGGAGCTTGTCTGCATGGTTTCCGTCACGTATTTGTTCTCAAATCAATGCAGCAGCTGGAGGCCGCCGGACATCCTGTTGATATGAACGATCTTCTTTTACCAACGTACCTTGGTCATGAAAGCCTGATTGACACCGACAAATATATGCGTTTTTCCGGAATTCAGGTCCCAAAAGCATTAGATGCTTTTGAATCGTTTACAGCCGGATTGATTCCACAGGTGGAGGCGCCATATGAGGAAGAGTAATGTTGAATATGAATTTCTCAGTCTGCTCGGGAAGTTTATTACGGAATATCTCCCGGTTTCCATGAATGCCAGCCCTAATACGATTTTATCGTACAAATGTGCATTTAGACTCCTATTCCAATATCTTGAGGAGAAAACTGAAATAAAAACCGGCCATATTACATTTGAAATGTTGAATTTCGATCTGTTGACGGATTTCTTTGATTGGTTGGTGACCGTCCGAAAGAACAGCAGAACTACGGCAAAACAGCGTATGGGGGCATTGTCCTCTTTTGCGGAATAAGCACAGTGCAGAAATCTTGAGGCTGGCTGTGTGTTCCAAAGCAGTCTGGCAAGAATTGCAAAGAAGTCTTTCCGACGAGTGAAGGGGAAACAGCGCAGTTCTTTTACTCGTACAGAGTTGGAAATCCTTTTTTCACTTCCAGATCCTACGGAAAAACTTGGCTGGCGTGATCTCGTTCTTCTATCCGTGATGTATTCCAGTGGAGCAAGAGCGCAGGAAATTTGCAGTCTCACGGTAAAGGATGTCATGCATGATGAAAAAGGAAATGCGATCCTGGCACTTACGGGAAAAGGGGAAAAATCTCGGCGGGTAAAAATCACCATGGATGCAACTCAGCTGTTGGATAAATATATCACCTACAGAAGAATCCGTGACCAACCTGACCGGTATGTCTTTCCCAGCCAAAGGAATACATGTCTGTCGGTTCCCGCCATTGAGGAGATTTTTGCAAAATACATCACAATGGCAAAGGCAGCGCACCCGGACAAGTTTTGCAGTGGCCCGTATACGCCACATGTGATGAGACATACAACTGCGACACATCTGATTGAAGCAGGCGTGCCGTTGGCTGTTGTGAAAAACATCCTCGGCCATTCGTCCATACAGACAACACAAATCTATTTGAATATTTCACAGCAAACTGTAGACCGTTCAATGGAAAAGTGGAATAAAAAATGGTTCGCTAAAAATAGTCCCGATGAGTCAGCGTTGCTGCAGGAGAAAAAGTCTATTCCCGATTTCCTGTGGTAACTATGTTTCGTTATTCGAGAAGAATATTTCCCCACCTTTATTTTCAATGGGTTCTGTGTTCTTCTCAAATAACAATAGTTCTTTAATAAACGAAGTTATTGGAGATCTCCAATAACGTTGTGGTCATCAGTTGGTAGAGTTTTGTGTCGCGGGGGAATCGGTTTACAAACGGCACCAGGGCGCTACCATATTTGATAAGGCCGCACCCGGCGTCAGCGTTGGTGATATAGCTCATCTGCTCGGAAGAAATGTTCAGCAGCCGCGCCAGCTTCTCCCGGTCACTGGCCGCTTGGTTGAGCATGACCACAAATTCGGAGTTGGACAACATGGTACTGGCCTGAACGGAATCCAGCAGATACTCCACATTCTGCGTGATGGCGGTGGGGTAGGCGTTGCGCTTGCGGAACTGCCGCCACGCGGAGTTGAAAAACGCACCATCAATAATTTCAAGCCCTTGGTGGACAGGTAGTTGGCCTGACAGGGAATGAGAACGCTGTCCGCCGCTGCCAGGGCGTTGATGGTCAGCATACCCAGCGAGGGCATACAGTCAATGAGAACATAGTCATAGTCCCGCTTGACCGCCCCCAGGTAGCTGCGCAGCACAAACTCCCGGCTCATGGTGTTCACAAGGCTCACCTCAAAGCTGGACAGGCCGATGTTGGAGGGCACCAGATCGACGCCCTCAATGTCCTTCAAGATGCCATTGTCCCGTGGCGAGAGGTTGCCGTTGTCCACAACGACTTGCATCAGGTCGGAGATGGTCGTGTCCAACTCGTCCGGGTTCTTTACGCCCAGGCTCACCGTAAGACTGCCCTGGGGGTCTGTATCCACCAGCAGCACCTTTTTCCCTCGCTGTGCCAGCCCCACGCCCAGGTTGACCGTCGTGGTGGTCTTGCCGACACCGCCCTTCTGATTGGTAACGGCAATGACTTTGCATTTGTCCATGGGGTTCTTCCTCCTTTCTGCGGAAATCATCATAGCCGCCCGCGCCATAGGGTGCAGACGGCTATGTAAACGGGCCACGGTTCCGGCCCTTTGAGCGGGCCAATTTATGTAATAAGTGCAATCCCGGCTATCCTTGTACCGCAATCGCCCGCATTTGAGATTAGTAGAATCAAGGGGGTACTTTTTCCTCGAATTAGCAGGAGGGTGCTTTTGGGGCCTGAAAATACGAAATCCCTGCTAATTTTATTAGCAGGGAGCCGGAAAACGTTATTGTTGGCAAATCAGAGGCGACTTGCCCTTTATTGATGCGCTTATGGGTTGGGTGAGGTCTGCTAATAGGCTTGCTAATAAGCCTTATCGTCAAAGTGCAGGTTTCGTCCAAAATGCCAATCAATTTTTAGAAACAGAAAAGCGCCAATTTTTTGATTTTCAAGGCGAAAATCTAATGAAATTGGCGCTCATTCTGGCACCCCGAACTGGATTCGAACCAGCGGCCTTCCGCTTAGGAGGCGGACGCTCTATCCTGCTGAGCTATCGGGGCGTATAAAGTGCGGATGAGGAAATTGCCACTCTAAGGAAACGAACAATGCTATTATAGCCGATGTTTCCCAGATTGTCAACTCCTCACTCGCGCCGCTCAGGGTAAGGCAAGTTTTATATTGTAAATGGACAGTCGGACCGGGCGGTCCGGCTGTTTCAATATGGAGGTTTAGGTCAGCTCAAAAAGCCACGTGGAACCAACCCGTAGACCGCTGGGTGGAGACAAGGCTTTCCTCCATGAGAAGCGGCGGGGCCCGCCCGGCTGTCCAAATTGAAAACACCGGAAGCAGGTATTCCGGAGAAAGGACGGAGAAAGTCCATGGAAGAAAAAGTATTTGTCGGTTACGGCTACGGACGGTTCAAGAATGACCGTGGAGAGATGCAGGAGTACTGCAATGTGTTCATGCTGGAGGACTTCAACGGCAGCGAAAACGGCGACTACCATTTCGGCGGGCAGAAGGCGGTGAAATACCGGTGCCTGAAGCCGGAGTTGTTTGCAGACCTGGCGCCCGGCGAGGGGATGGCCCGGGGGCTGCTGGAGATGTCCAACGGCCATTTTCTCCGGGGGCTGGGGACCATGGCGGGCTGGAGGCGGTGAGGAGCGGACCGGTCCGCACCGCGGTTTATTTGGCAATGCGTACCGGTAAAATCGAACCGCCTATGGACAAAGCGGCGTTGACGGACACAACCCGTCAACGCTGTTTTATTCATTTATTCAACTCTTGTGTATTCAATCCGTTTCGTATCAGCGATGGAATCCTGCAGCATACCGCTGGAAACGGATACGCCGAATCCCTGATAGCTGAATGACAGCGAACCGGATAGCGGATTTGCATTATGAACGTATATGCCGTCTATTGCCGTGGAATTTCCGCCCGGGGCAGTTGACATGGAAAGTCTGGGCTCCGGCGTTAAGGAAAATGAAAGGGAGCCTCTTAATCCGTCGGCTGACAGCCACTCGCTTGGCGATATTTGTTCTTCAAAATTGATGTAAGTATTGATCCCAAGCCCCCCCTGGCTCAGAGCGTTTGGCCTGTCCCAGGTCTTATAGGTGATCCACCTGTTCTGTTTCTGAGAATGCGCGTAATCTTTTGACATAAAGTCATCATTATATGTCAGTATGCTGTTGTCCCAGTTGACAGTGATGGCATCAACGCCCCTTACAGAGGGTAATTGATTCCAGTCGTAATCGACGTATATCGTAATCTCATAGAAATATGTGACGTCACCAATTTTTACAGGGGTGTAGCTGGATGTTACATCAAAAGAGAGCTGCCGGGAGGAAATATTCCCATGCGGCTGGATTTGTTGGCGGTATGTATGCAGATAATATAAATTCTTTTCTTGCACAAGTTCATACAGATCCACAATTTGCGGCTGGATAAGGGTATTCAAAAAATCAGAAGGGTAGCCGCGCTCAAGCAGTAATTCAACCATGTAATCATCCGATTGGGCGGCCCTGTGAGCTTGTGCGGGAATAACCACAGATATGATCACGAGACATGAAACAGCTAAACTTATTGCTTTTTTCATATTTTCCCTCCTCATATTCTGTTTTGCGCAATGACATTTTTGTAAATGCAAATTTATCTTACTATTAACCATCTGGTTTGTCAAGTTTTTATAACGACGTTTGAGGTTTATACTTAATTTTGGCGGCAAAATTCCCCCTTGACAAATGCCGCCCTGTGGTGTAAACTTTCCCCAAGTGAATCAAAAAAGCGATGACGAAGACGGACGGAGCGGTCTGTTCCCAGAGAGCCGGGCGGCGGTGTGAGCCCGGCAGCAGCGACCTCCATGGTCCCATCCCTTCCGAGCTGGAGGCTTGAACGCCCTGCGGTCAGTAGACGCCTCCCGTGACTGCTACGTCAGTGCATAGGGCTTGCTGGAGCCTGAAGGGGCGTCCCACCGGACGCAATTTGAGTGGTACCGCGGGTACATCACGTTTGTGCATGAACTCGTCTCAAAGAAACGTTTCTTTGAGGCGGGTTTTTCGTTTTCTATTGTCAAATTTTTCTCTAGGAGGATACGCTATGGATACCAACCGCGTCAACACCCAGCTGATGGAGGTGGCCTTCCGCATTCGGGAGATGCGGGCCATCTGCGGCTTTTCCGAGGAGGAGATGGCCCGCAGGACCGACACCACCATTATGGAGTACAGCGCCTACGAGGCCGGCAGGGCGGATTTGCCCTTCACCTTCATCCACAAGTGCGCCCTGGCCTTCGGCATCGGCATCACCGACCTGTTGGAGGGCCACAGCGCCCACCTGAGCAGCTACACCGTCACCCGGAGAGGGGAGGGCCAGCAGACCGCCAAGGAGCCGGGCATTGAGATCAGCAACCTGGCCCCCTTCTTCCGCAATAAGCTGGCGGAGCCCTACTACGTCACCTACGACTACGACGAGTCCCAGCAGCACATGCCCATCCACCTCACCACCCACTCCGGCCAGGAGTTTGACATCGTCCTCTCCGGCCAGCTGAAGGTCCAGGTGGGGGAGCACACGGAGATCCTGGAGGAGGGGGACAGCATCCTCTACAACTCCTCCACCCCTCACGGGATGATCGCCGTGGGCGGCCGGAAGTGCGTGTTCTGCGCGGTGGTGGTCTCCGGCGAGAAGACCGACGAGAAGGCCGTGCGCCAGTCCATCGTCCGGGCCCGCACCAGCGAGGACTACGTGTGCAAATCCTTCATCCAGGCCGAGGAGGACGAAAACGGGAGCCTGCGGAGCCTCTCCTTCCCCAACGCAGAGCGGTTCAACTTCGCCTTCGACTGCGTGGACGCCATCGCCGCCAAATACCCCCAGAAGCTGGCCATGCTGCACCTGGACAAGCACAAGACGGAGCGGCGCTTCACCTTCGAGGACATGTCCCGAGCCTCCTCCCGGGCAGCCAACTACTTCAAGGCCCTGGGAATCCGGAAGGGGGACCGGGTGATGCTGGTGCTCAAGCGGCATTATCAGTTCTGGTTCGCCATCCTGGGGCTCCACAAGCTGGGGGCCGTGGCCATCCCCGCCACCAACCAGCTCCAGGAGCACGACTTCTCCTACCGCTTCAACGCCGCCGAGGTCAGCGCCATCCTCTGCACCGCCGACGGGGACACCGCCCGTCAGGTGGACATCGCCCAGAAGGACAGCCCCAGCCTGCGGCTGAAGATCCTGGTAGGCGGCCAGCGTGAGGGCTGGCACGACTTCGACGAGGAGTACGCCATGTACCGCAGCAAGTTCGAGCGGACGGCGGACGCCCCGGCGGGGGACGACCCGATGCTGATGTTCTTCACCTCCGGCACCACCGGCTACCCCAAGATCGCCGCCCAGTGCTACAAGTATGCCCTGGGGCACTACGTCACCGCCAAATACTGGCACTGCGTCCATGCCGACGGGCTCCACTTCACCATCAGCGAGACCGGCTGGGGCAAGGCCCTGTGGGGCAAGCTCTACGGCCAGTGGCTGTGCGAGGGGGCGGTGTTCACCTACGACTTCGACCGGTTTGATGCCTCGGACATTCTGCCCATGTTCGCCAAATATAACATCACCACCTTCTGCGCCCCGCCCACCATGTACCGGATGTTCATCAAGGACGATCTGAGCAGGTACGACCTGAGCAGCATCCAGCACGCCACCACCGCCGGCGAGGCCCTGAACCCGGAGGTCTTCCGCCAGTTTGAGGCCCAGACGGGGCTCCAGATCTACGAGGGCTTCGGCCAGACGGAGACCACCCTGTGCATCGGCAACCTCATTGGCAACAAGCAGAAGATCGGCTCCATGGGCAAGCCCATCCCCAGCTACGACCTGGTGCTGGTAGACGCCGACGGCCAGCCGGCGGCCCCCGGCGAGAACGGGGAGATCTGCATCCGGGCGGAGGAGGGCAAGGCTCCCTGCGGCCTGTTCTCCGGCTATTTCCGGGACGAGGAGCAGACCAAGGGCGTGTGGCACGACGGCCTCTACCACACCCGGGACGTGGCGTGGCAGGACGAGGATGGATACCTGTGGTATGTGGGCCGGGCGGACGACGTGATCAAGTCCTCCGGCTACCGCATCGGGCCCTTTGAGATTGAGAGTGTCATCATGGAGCTGCCCTACGTGCTGGAGTGCGGGGTGTCCGCCGCGCCGGACGAGGTGCGGGGTCAGGTGGTGAAGGCCAGCATTGTGCTGGTGCCCGGTACTCGGGGCACCGAGGAGCTGAAGAAGGAAATTCAGACCTACGTCAAGCAGCACACCGCGCCCTACAAGTATCCGCGGATCGTGGAGTTCCGGGAGGAGCTGCCCAAGACGATCAGCGGGAAGATCATGCGCAACAAGCTGTGAGCGGCAGGTAACGGGAGCGGTACGGGAGGAGCATCCCCCCTCGCGGGGGCGGGGATGCTCCTCCTGGGTAAAAATTTCAAAAATTTAGAAATGTGTAGGATTGTCAAACAAATTGGACAAGGAAGTCAATAGGAGAAAGCCAGCCGAGGGGCCGCATCGGAAAGTTGCCGGCACGACGGTTGTTGTCCAGGGAGAAGAAAGCGTGATTGGAGTAAAAACGTTTCAGGTCTTCCCTGTGTCTGCGTTCCGCCTTGCCGCTATGTCTGGGTGTGTAAGGACGGATAAGTTTATGCTGGATGCCCAACTCGGCGGCAGTCTCCTCAAAAGGGGTCAGGATATCCCGCTCGCTGTTGGAGAAGCGGTTAGTAAGTTCAAAGCCGTTGTCGGTCTGGCCACATTCCACACGGATTCCCCTGCGGGCATACCACTTCGCCAACCGTCTCAAAAAGTCCGCAGAGGAGTCAGTAGACCGCTCCGGTTAGGCGGCCAGGAAGCGGAGCCTGGAAAACTCGTCAATAGCTGTATACTGGAACAGGCGAAGCTCCGGATCCGTGATACGGCGGCGGGGGACGACCTTCACATCCGCCTGGATTTTTTCTCCAGGACGAGTCATCTGCTGGTAAGGTTTAGGCATATAAGTCTGTTTCTTCTTCTCCTGTGGGAACATCCCCAGTTTTGCGCATGACTCAAAATAGGCTCTCGGGCCGGCGATTGTAGCCGCGCTGTTTCAGGCGGCGCCAAAGCTCCGCCAGGCCGAGCTTTGGATTGCGGCGGCGCATATCCCAGATCAGCTTCAGCTCCGCTTCGGTATGCTGGCTTGGGTGGCTGTGAGGCCGCCGGTGCCGGCGGGCCAGAGACTCCATACTCCCGTTCCAGCGTGTCTGCCGGAAATAGATATATGACCGGCTTTTGTTGTACTTCCGGCTGGCTCGGCTGAGTCCATATTTCTCTGCGTATTTCGTTAAGGATTGCCTGTACGCCATGTCCTGTGTTATACTCTTGCTCATGAAGGATGTGGTCCCCTCTCGGTTGTGTTAAGTGTGGTAGCTCAACTTTAACCGATGTGGCCGCATCCTTCTGCTTTTTTCTTTCTCTACTGTCCAACAGCTATTGTACTCCTACAGTAAAAATTTCAAAAATTTAGAATTGCCTCTTGACAAATGGAAAGAAATCGGTATAATAAGGTATGTTCGTGATGAACACAGCGGGATTGTGTAAAGGTAGCACAGCGGACTCTGACTCCGTATGTGAGGGTTCGAATCCTTCTCCCGCTGCCAAAGAGGCCCCTTAGAGCTGCAGAGTTCTAAGCGGCCTCTTTTTTATATGTTTTGTGGATGAAGCGCCATGTGGAAGCATTCTTAAAACCGCCGCAGGAAATAATTTTCGCATGGAAAGGACCGCCCAACAGCGTTTTTTCTTTTCTGCCGCTGGGCAGATGTTTTTTAGATATTACTTACGAGAAAACAGCTGGGGAGTGTTCACATACACCGCCGCCAATGTCCACGATGTGACCGAGGCATCCAAGCCGCTGCGAGAGGACGATGAGGTTGTCTATGGGGACAGCGCATATCTGGGACTGGAAAAGCGAGAGGAAATCAAAAATAGCCCACAGCTTTCCGCCATCGAATACCGGATCAACCGCCGTCCGGGCAGGCTGCCCAAGGTTTCCGACAACGCCATTGACTGGGAGCGGTACATTGAGAACCGAAAATCCTCTGTGCGCTGCAAGGTGGAGCACCCCTACCGAATTGTGAAGAATATCTTCGGTTTCCGAAAGACAGTTTACCGAGGGCTGCGAAAAAATCTCAACCGATTACATGTACTCTTTGCCGGCGCGAACCTGTATATGCTTGCTTGGGCGGGCGGTTCCCTACGACCTGCCTGGGATCCCTGCGCCCTTTAGGCCGGATGGACGATGAATAATGGGAGTTTTGCCTCCAGTATGGGCCTATGCTTTGCTTTTTGCCTTCAATTGCCTTCCCTCTCCCCTTTGTGGGGGCTTTAATCAGCGGTTCCCTATCTATACTGCATTTTGCGGCTTGCCTGGTTCCTTCCGGGTCAGGCCGCTTTTCGACAAGCTGAAGTCTGCCAGATGGCAGACTTTTTCGATAGATTGAAATCCCCGGAATCTTCCAGTTCCGGGGATTTTTGCGTTCTCGCGCGAATGACCGCCGCCCGCACAACAGGCTCTAAAACCGCTGTTCACGGCCTGTCCCCCATCAGAAGCCCCGGTTGACCAGGCGCGCCGGGTTCTCCCAAATTTCCTTGGCGGCGGCGGCCTCGCCGATTTTCCGGGCTGTCAGCATTACCTGGGAGACCAGCTGCTCCATGTCGATGTGCTCCTGGTTGGAGGAGGGATAGGTGATGCTGACGGCAGCGATGATCTGCCTGGCCGCGTCGCAGACCGGCGCGGCCACCGCCTTGATCTCGGACATGTACTCGCCGTTATCCACCGCGTACCCGCAGTCGCGGATCTGAGAGAGCTCCCGTTCCATGGCCTCGATGCTCATAATAGTGGTGTCCGTGTAGCGGATGCCGAACTGGGCATAATAGCGCTCGATGGCGGGACGGGTCAGGCTGGACATCAGCACCTTGCCGGAGGCCCCGGCGTGCAGCGGGAAGACCGCGCCGGTGTCAATGCTGATGCGCAGCGGGCGGCTGCCCTCCACAGAGGTGACCGTATAGCTCTGCATCCCGGACAGGACGGTCAGCTTGATGGTCTCCTGCACCTGGTCCGCCAGCTGCTGCAAAAAGGGCATGGCGGTGTCCCGAAGCCTGCTGACCCGCTCGTCCAGCGCCACATAGGCGGCGGTAAACTTGGGGCCGATGGTATACACGCCGGACTCCGGCAGATAGAGCAGGAACTCGTTGTCCACCATGGACTTCAGCAGGCGGTAGAGAGTTGTCTTGGGGATGCTTTCGGAGCGGAGCAGCTCGCCTGTCCCCACTCCGCAGGAGGAGGCGAGGACGCGGTTCAGAATGGATGCCATCCGGTTGATGATTGGGATTGGGGTATAGTTGCTGCTCATACGGCCACCACCATTACACATGATCTTTTCGGGGATTGGTTTCAACAATAAAATTATAACACATATTTCAGAAAGTGCAAGTTCTTAATATGAAACTACTTATAAACGGAGGGGTAAAAATTTCGTCGCACTGCACAAACTTTACTTGTATAAATCTATAATTCTCCCTATTTACAATCAATATTTCACATGCTGCCATTAAAACAAGCCAAGCGGCCACTTGCTTAAAGTTTTGTATTTGGCACAATCGAGACGAATAGGTTTTTTATTTGGTACCACGTGCCAAGGAGAGGAATCAGCTTATGGACATACCGGCAAGACTTTCCAGGGCGGGCATCATCCCGGTTGCCGCTATCGACATCATCCAGAAGGCTCAGTGGGAGGCCGAGGGGGTGGAGGCCTTCAACCAGCAGCACTTTGTGGGCACCGGCCCCTGGGTCTTCGACCAGTGGATCGACGGACAGTATGTCCACGTGACCAAGAACCCCAGCTACTGGGGCGGCTTCGACTCCTACTACGACGACGTGTACCTGCGCTTTGTGCTGGAGGCCTCCACCGCCATCGCCGCCCACAAGAACGGGGACGTACAGGCCTATATTGCCTCCTCCGGCATCGCGGCGGACAACCTGAGCCTGTACGACGGGACCGCAGGCGACATCGACCTGGTCAGCATCAACACCGGCACGGTGCAGTACTTCGGCTTCCAGTGCGGGGAGGGATCCGTGTTCAGCGATAAGAACGTCCGTCTCGCCTTCGCCCACGCCATCGACCGGCAGAGCATCGCGGACTATATCTTCGGAGGCGCGGCCTCCACTGCCGCCAGCTTTGCCGTGGAATCCGTCATCGGCTACAGCGAGGACGCGGTCTACTACGAGTATGACCCCGACCTGGCGAAGGAGTATCTGGCGAACAGCGCCTACCAGGGCGAGCCGGTGGTCCTCGTCTCCAACACCGGCACCTCCAAGTCCCAGGAGAGCCTGCTGGCGGTGTCCGACATGCTCAACGAGGCAGGGTTCAAGTCCTCCGTCGAGATTGTTGAGTCCGCTGCCCTCACCGACCTGCGGGCCACCGGCGACTACGACGTGTTCGTGGTGGCCACCATGCAGGAGAACGGCGAGCCCTACAAGTATTTCAATATGCGCGTTCTGAACGACGCGCACCACAGCGGTTTTGCCGACGAGGAGCTCAACGCCTGGATCACGGCCTCCAACTCCGAGATGGACCCCGACGTCAGGCGGGCGCTTCTGGAGAAGTGCGTGGTGCGCTGGAGCGAGGACCTGGTCCACCTGCCCCTGGTGCGCCTGACTTCCACTTACGCGGTCAGCAAGGGCGTGACGGGCATCGCCCTGTACCAGGACGGCCTGTTCAACTTCAAGTATGTCACCCACCAGTAATTTCCTGCCAGAGGGCCGGTCTGCCGGCGGCGCGGGGCGCGCCGCCGGCAGACCGGCAAGCCAAAGGAGGGCGGATCAATGACAACTCTGCGCTACATCGGCAGACGGGTTCTGCAGACGCTGATCGTTTTGTTTTTTGTCTCCATCTTCGCTTTTCTGCTCATTCGCATGGCCAGCGGCAGCCCCGCCCGCATGATGCTGCCCGACGATGCCAGCGAGGAGCAGGTGGCGGCCATGGAGGAGAAGCTGGGGCTGAACAAGCCTCTATACCAGCAGTACCTCCGGTACATGTCCGGCGTGCTGACCGGGGATCTGGGCATGTCCACCATCTACAAGCAGCCCGTGGCCAGCATTCTGGCCAGCCGCCTGCCCGTCACCGGTACGCTGACCTTCTGGACGATCCTCGTGTGCCTTCTGGTCAGCATTCCCCTGGGGGTGGTGGCGGGGTCGCGGTAGGGGACCGTCACGGATTTTCTGGCCATGTTCTTCGCCATCTTCGGGCAGTCCATGTCCCCCGTGTGGCTGGGGATTCTGCTCATCTATATCTTCTCCTCTCAGCTGGGGTGGCTCCCCACCATGGGCTACGGCGGTATTAAGTACGTGATCCTCCCCGCCGTCACCCTGGGCTACCCCGTGGCGGCCGAGATCACCAGAATCGGGCGCTCCGGCATGATCGACGTACTGAAGGAGGACTACATCACGGCGGCCTATGCCAAGGGCATGAGCCGGAGCCAGGTCCTCTGGAAGTACGCCTTCAAAAACGCCCTGATCCCGATCATCACTCTGGTGGGCGTACAGATCGGCGTCTTTCTGGCTGGGACGGTGGTGGTGGAGACCATCTTCTCCTGGTCGGGCCTGGGCCAGCTGGTCAACCAGGCCGTCAGCACCAGGGATTACCAGCTGGTGCAGTCCTCTCTGCTTTTGATCGCGGCCATGTTCGCGGTGATCAATCTGGTGGTGGACATCATCAATTCCCTGGTCGATCCCCGTGTTACACTGGAGTAAAGGAGGAGCAAACGCGTGAACAAACAAATTCTTCTGCGCCGCATGGGGCGCAGCCCCTTCTTTGTGGTGGGGCTGTCCCTTGCGCTGGGGGTCCTGCTCATCTGCTTCGTCTCCCCGGCCTTTGTGGTCTATGACGCCGAGGCGTCCTCCATCAGCGAGCGCCTGCTGCCGCCGGCGGGGTTCGCCCAGGGCTGGCAGGGCCACATTCTCGGCACGGACCAGCTGGGCCGCGACGTGCTCACCCGCCTGCTGATCGGCGGCACGGCCTCCCTGCTGATCGCGGCGGCGGCCGTCTCCCTGCAGGTCCTGGCGGGCAGCGTGCTGGGCATCATCGCGGGGTACGCCGGGGGCGTCGCGGACAAGATCATCATGCGCGCCTGCGACGTATTTCTGGCCTTCCCCAACATCATCCTCGCCATTGCCGTCATGGCCGTGATGGGCACGAGCGTATTCAACCTGATCGCCGTGCTCACCATCTCCGGCTGGGTGCGCTACTGCAAGGTGGTCCGCAACAACGTGGTCGTGGTCAAAAAGCAGGAATTCGTCTCCGCCTCCAAGGTTCTGGGGGCCTCCAACTTTCACATCATGTTCCAGCAGATTCTGCCCAATGTGACCACCCCCATCATCATCCTGGCCAGCAGCCGCTTCGGCAACGCCATCCTGGTGGAGGCCACCCTGAGCTTTCTGAACCTGGGCATTCCGGCGCCCACGCCCTCCTGGGGCAACATGATCGCGGACGGCCGCTCCTACCTGGCGACCTGCCCGTGGCTGGTCCTGGCCCCCGGCATCGCGCTGATGATCACGGTCCTGGCCTTTAACTTCCTCGGCGACGGGATGCGGGATGTCCTCGACCCCAAAAAGGTATGACGGGAGGCGCTATGGAAGAAGTATTGAAAATCACCGATCTGCAGGTGGAATTTAAGACGGAGCGGGCGACAATCTACGCGCTCAACGGCCTGGATCTCACCATCCACAGGGGAGAGAGCCTGGGCCTCGTGGGGGAGGCCGGCGCGGGCAAGACCACGGCGGCCCTCTCCATCCTGAACCTGCTGCCCCGGCCGGCGGCCCGGGTGGCCGGCGGCGATGTGACCTTCCGCGGGAAGTCCGTATTTGAGATGCGGGAAAAAGAGCTGGAGCACATGCGGGGGAACCAGGTGTCCATGATCTTTCAGAACCCCTTGACCGCGCTGAATCCGGTGTTCACCGTGGGCGAGCAGATCGCCATGGTTCTGCGCAAGCACATGGGGATGAACAACCGGCAGGCGGCGGAGCGGGCGGCGGAGCTGCTGGAGATGGTGGGCATCATGGGCAGCCGCATCCACGACTACCCCAACCAGTTCTCCGGCGGCATGCGCCAGCGGGTGGGGATCGCGGCGGGTCTGGCCTGCAACCCGGAGCTGCTGATTGCCGACGAGCCCACCACCGCCCTGGACGTCACCATCCAGGCGCAGATCCTGGAGCTGATGAAGCGGCTGCAGACTCAGTACAACTCCTCTCTGCTGATGATTACCCACAACCTGGGCATTGTCTCCGAGCTGTGCCAGCAGGTGGCTGTGATCTACGCGGGCCGGGTCATCGAGTACGGCCCCGTCCGGGAGGTGTTCCGGCGCCCGGCTCACCCCTATACGGCGGGTCTGCTCAACGCCATCCCCCGGCTGACCGGGGAGCGGGAGCGCCTGCACGCCATCCCTGGCCGGGTGGCGGACGCCCAGGAGCGCCCGCAGGGGTGCGCCTTCAGCCCCCGGTGCCGGCACTGCGGCAGCCGGTGCGCCGGGGAGCGGCCCGAGATGCGGCAGATTGCCGGCGGTCATTACGCGGCGTGTTTTCACAGAGAAGGAGGTGAGGCGTAGTGGGACGGGAGAGCGGAAAGCCTCTGGTGGAGGCGCGCCATCTCAAGATGTACTTCCACATCAAGGGGAAGGGCCGGCTCCACGCGGTGGACGACGTCAGCTTCGACATATACCCCGGCGAGACCCTGGGGCTGGTGGGGGAGTCCGGCTGCGGGAAGAGCACCATCGGCAATGTGACCATGCGCCTTCTCAAGGCCACGGACGGCGCGCTGCTGTTTGAGGGACAGGATGTCCTGCGCGCCAAGGGGCGGGAGCGCAAGGCCTTCTGCCGGAAGATGCAGATCATTTTCCAGGACCCCTACTCCTCCCTGAACCCCCGGAAGACGGTCCGCAGAATTCTGCGGGAGCCTTTTGAGGTGCAGCGCCTGGGGGCGGGGGAGGCCCTCGACCGGATGGTGGACCGGCTGTGCGAGAAGGTGGACATTCCCGCGAGCCTGCTGGACCGGTACCCCCACGAGCTCGACGGCGGCATGCGGCAGGTGGTGGGCATCGCCCGCGCCCTGGCCGTGAATCCCCAGCTGATCGTCTGCGACGAACCGGTCTCCTCCCTGGACGTATCGGTACAGGCGAAGATCATCAACCTGCTCATGGACATCCAGAAGGAGATGGGCCTCTCCTACCTGTTCATCTCCCACGATCTGAGCGTGGTCCGCCACATCTCCAACCGGATCGCCGTGATGTACCTGGGGCAGATCATTGAGATCTGCGACACGGACACCATGTTTGAGCAGACCATGCACCCCTATTCCCTGGCGCTGCTCTCCGCAGTTCCCCAGGTGAATGCGGAGGAAAAGGTCAGCCGCATTCTGCTCAAGGGCGACGTCCCCAGCCCCATGGACCCGAAGCCCGGCTGCCGCTTCGCGCCCCGGTGCTGGATGGCCCGGGAGCGCTGCTTCACGGAGGGCCCACAGCTGCGGGAGGCCGCCCCCAACCACCATGTGGCCTGCCACTACGCCCACCAGTCCCGGGAACGCATGAAGCAGGCGGCCACCAGCTCACTGGACAGAGAGGAGGCGTGAACCGATGGCTTTTACGGTACTGGTCTACCACGACATGCCCGCCTTTGCGGCGGAGAAGCTGGCCCGGAGCGGCATCGCGGTCAAGCGGGGCCTGGAGCCCACCGAGGCGGGCATCTGCCGGGACATCGCCGGCTGCAGCGCCCTGATCGCCTTTGAGCAGCCGGAGCGGGGCTTCAACAGGACCATTATAGACGCGGCCCCGGAGCTGCGGCTGATCGCCCGGCGGGGCGTGGGCTACGAGACGGTGGACGTGGACTACGCCGCCGAACAGGGCATCTACGTCACCAATACGCCGGCGGTCAACAGCCGCACGGTGGCGGAGGCGGCAATCATGCTGATGCTGGAATGCGCCCGAAACGCCCAGCAGGTCAGCGCCCGCTTCCGGCAGGACCGGCGGGATTACAGGATGTTTACCTCCGACGTCTCTACGCGGGGGTTTGAGCTGACAGGCAAGACCCTGGGCCTCGTGGGCTGCGGCAGCATCGGCCGCCACGTGGCGCAGATCGCGTCCCAGGGCTTCGGCATGCGGGTGCTGGGCTACGACGCCTATGCCCCCCGGCTGCCGGACTGTATTGAGCGGGCGGAGAGCATGGACCGCCTCCTCCGGGACGCGGACATCGTCTCCCTCCACGTCCCCTCCACGCCGGAGACCAGGCGTTCCATCGGGAGGCGGCAGTTTGAGATGATGAAGGACAGCGCCATCCTGATCAACACCTCCCGGGGCGACGTGGTCTGCGAGGAGGAGCTGATCGACGCGCTGAACCGGGGCGTTATCCGGGGGGCGGGGCTGGACGTGTTTTCCTCCGAACCCATATCCGAGGCGGCCTACCCCCTGTTCGACATGGAGCGGGTCTGCCTGACGCCCCACAACGCCTCCTTCACAGTGGAGAGCCTATATAACGCCTATGAGAGCGTCGTCAACAGCATCCTGGAGACCGCCGCCGGGCGCCGGCCGGCCGCCGCCGTGAATAACCCGGCGCACCCACGCTGCCGGCCCGGCCGGGGCGCGTCCGGGGCCTCAGACACAACGGACAGCCGCCCCTCCGCGGCGGCGGAAGGGAGCGAAGCATGAAGATCACCAGCGTAGACGTCATTCTTGTAACCCTGGGCAGAGCGGCGACCGCGAGCTCGCCCTGGAACCCCACCGTCGTCCGCATCAATACAGACGAGGGCGTCAGCGGCTATGGCGAGATGGGCCTGACCTACGGCCGGGCGAAAAACGCCGCCTTCGGCATGGCCCGGGATTTTGGGCGGATGATTCTCGGCATGGACCCCATGAACAACGAGCAGATCTGGGACAGGCTCCACCGCTCCACCTTCTGGGGGATGGGCGGCGGCGGCGTTATCATGGGCGCGGTCAGCGCCATTGACATTGCCCTCTGGGACATCAAGGGAAAGGCCCTGGGGGTGCCCTGCTATCAGCTGCTGGGGGGCAGGACCAACAGCCGTCTGCGGGCCTACGCCAGCCAAATCCAGTTCGACTGGGGCAGGAAGAGCCGCAGCCTGGTCCGCCCCGAGGAGTACGCGGAGGCCGCCAGGAAGGCGGTGGCGGAGGGATACGACGCCGTGAAGGTGGACCCGGTGGGATTTGACGGGGAGGGCGTCTGGTACGGCCACCGGACCTATGGCCTGATGGACCAGCGGCACCTGCGCCTGTCCGTGGCCCGCCTGGCGGCCATCCGGGAGGCGGTGGGGCCTGACGTGGACATCATTGTGGAGCTCCACGCGAAGACCGACGCCAACAGTGCCATCCAGTTTGCCCGCGCCATCGAGCCCTACAACTGCTTTTACTATGAGGAGCCCACTGCCCCCATGAACGACGGCAATATGGGGTATATCGCCCGGAACATCCGGCTCCCGGTGGCCTCCGGCGAGCGGATTTACACCAGATGGGGGTACCGCCCCTTCCTGGAGCGCCACGCCCTCCAGGTGGTCCAGCCCGACCTGGGAAACACCGGCGGCCTGACGGAGGGCAAGAAAATCTGCGACATGGCCCACGTGTACGACGTACCGGTCCAGCTGCACATCTGCGGCGGGCCCATCGCCACCGCCGCCGCCCTGCAGCTGGAGGCGGTGATCCCCAACTACCTGATCCACGAGCACCACGCTGCCGCGCTGCTGGAGGAGAATATCCGCTCCTGCAAATATGACTACCAGCCGGTAAACGGCGCCTTTTCCGTCCCCGACCGCCCTGGCATCGGCCAGGAGCTCTCCGGCGAGGCCCTGGCCTCCGCGGAGATCGTGAGCGTCCGCTGACAGAGGAGGAGTGCCGGACAGGAGGAAAAAGCAACAGCAAGAGAATTTTACAGAAGACCTCCCATCAAGTAAAATGGTAGACGCCATCACTTGATTGGAGGTCTTTTCATGAAAAATTACATTTTGACAAACCGGCAGATTGTCTCATTCCGGCGGCATCTGAAGCAGGAGGAGCGGGAGCAGAGCACCATTGAGAAGTATGTACGGGATGTAAGGCTTTTTGAGGCGTGGCTGTCTGGCCGGAGGGTAACGGCAGAAATTGTAACAGACTGGAAGGATTACCTGCGGACAAAGGGATATAAGCCGGAAACCATCAACGCCAAGCTGTCGGCGCTGAATAAGTTCTTCGTGTTTATGCGGTGGCTGGAGTGCCGTATCAAATACCTGAAAATACAGAAAAGGCTCTTTCGTGGGACAGAGAAGGAGCTGACAAAAGGCGACTATGTGCGGCTTTTGGAAACAGCGGACACTTTAAGGAAAAACCGCCTGGCGCTCCTAATCGAGACCATCTGCGCCACCGGGATCCGGGTTTCGGAGGTCAGATACATCACCATGGAGGCGGTCCGGGCGGGGTATGCGGATGTCGCGCTGAAGGGAAAAATCCGCACCATTCTGCTGCCCGCCAAGCTGTGCCGGAAGCTGCAAAAGTACGCCAGAAAACAAAAAATCGCTTCCGGTGAGATTTTTATCACCAGAACCGGCAAGGGCGTCTCACGCCGTCAGATCTGGGCGGAGATGAAAGCGTTGTGCAAAAAAGCGGGCGTGGCGGCCTCGAAAGTGTTTCCCCACAATCTCCGCCACCTGTTTGCCCGCACCTTCTACCGGGCCTGCCGGGACGTGGCGAAGCTGGCGGATGTGCTGGGCCACTCCAGTATTGAGACCACCCGCATTTACCTCATTTCCACCGGAAAAGAGCACACCAGGCAGCTGGAGCGGCTGGGCCTGATTCTTTAGCGCCAAATAAGACAGAATACATAAGTAGCCCTAACCGCCTATTCAAGGAAGCGCCTATATGGCGGCTGCTGCGGCTGTTTGGGCATAAAAGAAGACCATGCGGAGGGATATTCCGCTCTGGCCGCTATTTGTTGTGCAAAAAATCGCACAAAAAGTTGCCCCCCTCACTTGTAATTCCACTCTGCTTGTGATATGATACCCGCGATTAATACGGAATCCCGGTGAAGGTGGTTTTCTTTTTCCGCAATCTTAGTGCGATTTATGTATTCTGAGATGAATCAGGAGGGGAGGGGGCCATGCTGCGGACCAGACAGCACATCGAAGGAGAGCGCCCGCTACGGCAGCGGCGCACAGCAGAGGGCGTCCTGATGACCGAAGAGGACATGCAGCGATTCCTCGCCGACTATGCGAAGATGAACCGCTCGGAGGGGACGGTAAAGTTCTACCGCCGGAAGCTGAGGAGGTTCTATGAGGACCTGCCGGCAGATAGGACGATCCGGCAAGACACGCTGCAAACATGGCGGGAGTCTCTGCTGCAGAGCGATTTGCTGGTTACAGATTATTCCCCGGTAGCATTTGACTTTGCATATCTGAGAAAGCCTGTTATCTATTACCAGACAGATAAAGAAGAGTTCTTTTCTGGGGCGCATACCTATGAAAAGGGATACTTTGATTATGAGAGAGACGGCTTTGGCGAGATAGAGTGCTCTGTAGAGGCGCTTGTGGATCGGATAATTGAATACATGAAAAATGGGTGCGAATTGAAGGAGGTATACAGGGAGAGAATTGACGCGACATTTCCTTTTTCGGACCAAAATAATTGCAAGCGTGTCTATGAGGAGATTCTGAAATTGTCATGACGGACTGCGGCGGCCTGACCGCAGCTTGCTTTCTTGAGATTACCTGTTAAAGAACGATCTCCATTGTGGTTGTAACGAGCGGCAAACCCTGCAAAAGAAAGGAGTACTATGAGTGTGAGTATTGGAGGAAGCAAAACGCTGTTTATAGATAGAAAAAAGCAAATTGCCCGTTTCCTGGCGGTATACACTGCGCTGTTTATACTTACGTTCCTGCTGTCGTATAGTCCCTTTCTGCAGGAAGGAAAAACATTGATCTGGTCTAATAATGATGGGCGGACGCAGCATTATCCGACCTTAGTATATGTTGGCCGCTATTTACGGCAAATCGTTCTCAATTTGCTGCATGGTGAACTTGCAATCCCGCTGTTTGACTTGAATTTGGCCATGGGAAGCGATGTGATTGCCACTTTAAACTATTATGGACTGGGTAACCCGCTATATTTGCTCTCGGCATTTGTTCCGACCCGTTACACAGAATATTTATTTAATGCGCTGATTGTGCTTCGCATATATCTGGCGGGTTTGTCCTTTTCCGCTCTGTGCGCCTATCACGGGAAACCGCAGTCCCATGCGCTGGTGGGCGCGCTGATGTATTCATTCAGCGGATATATGATTTTTTCCGTGCTTCACCACCCTTATTTTGCGGAGCCTATGATTCAGCTCCCCCTGCTGCTGATTGGAATTGATCAGGTTATCCGGCGAAAAAGACCCTTTGTTTTCATCCTGTCCGTTTTCTATTCGGCCCTTTGCGGATTCTATTTCCTCTATATGATGACGCTGATGTTGGGGGCCTATACGCTGGTGCGCTTTTTCGATTGTTATCAGCGGGAACGCGTCAAAGAGTTTTTTCGTATGGCGGGACGGATTATCGGCGCCTATTTAATAGGGATTGGACTGAGCGCTCCTGTATTTTTCCCGGCTGTTTTTGGATATTTATCCTCCAGTCGGTCAGGAATGGCTACAGAGTGGAACTATTTTTCCTATGGCTGGGCTTACTACAGAAATAATATCCCAAAGCTGATTGCGCCCGCCGGATCATGGATTGCGCTGTCCCTTGCGGCCATCGCGCTTCCCGCTATTGTTCTCCTGCTTGCACAAAGAAAATCGCGGCGGAGCCTGAAGCTTTTGCTGGGCATCTGTGCGATGATTTATGTGCTGCCATTGGGTGGGTATGTTATGAACGGATTTTCCTATCCAATTCAGCGGTGGACCTTTGGAGCTGCGTTGCTGTGCTCCTACATTGTGGTGGAGATGCTTCCGGTTCTATTGAACCTCACGGGCAGGCAGCAGGCGGGGTGCTTTGTGACGTTGCTGGCGTACAACCTCTGTATATTTGCCAACACATCAACCAGGAACGTCTATCATGTGGTGGGCGCTGCTATGCTGGCCGCAACACTGTTTACATTGCTGCTGGTGAGAAATATACCGCAGGCGCAGCGCAATTGGAAACTGTGTGATGCCGGAGTGATGATTTGTGTACTGATTATCGTAGGCAATGTTGGCATAAACGCAATTTTCCGTTTTGCCAAGGACCAGGGCAATGAGATCGGACAGCATGCTGCTTACGGAACGGAAACGGAGAGGCTGGAATCGGCGATTGAGCGGGAGGCTGAGCCCTACCTGGGGGCAAGAGATGGACGATTTGACAGCTCTTCGTTTTCGCTGAACGTTGGCGCGGTTTGGCGTGTACCCAACATGCGAACATATTGGAGCATCACAAATGGAAACATCTCCACTTTCTATGAGAAAACCGAGAACACGGCGCAGCAGCATAGTCCCCATACTGTTGCGGGCACGAATGAGCGTACAGGTGCCAACGCGTTGTTTTCAACGAAATATTTCATAGAAAGAGGAGATAAAACTCAGTATGTGCCCTATGGATATTCGTTGCGGGAAGAAACGGAAAATGGGAATTTGATCTATGAGAACCAGTATGCGCTGCCGTGGGGATATACATATGACAGCTATATTTCTTATAGTGAAATGGAAGCGATGAATGGTTTGCAGGTGGAGGAGGCCATGCTGCAGCATATTGCCCTGGATGGCGCCATTGAAGTTGTCCCCCGCGGTGCAGTAGAGAGCAATGTGCAAAAACAGCCTTTTGAGATTGCAGAGTCAAGCAGCGTGGAATGGAAAGATGGGATTTTGACTGTCAGTAAGGAGAATGCTGAGATGGTGCTGGATTTTCAAATGCCCGCAAAGGTGGAGGGGTATCTTCGCCTGGAGGGATTTGACATAAGCCATTCAGGGCAGTCAAGCTTTGTTGTGACGGCAAAGTGCGAGGGGATCAGCAGGACGATGAACGTGTTATCAACAGATTATACGTGGTATTACGGCCGTGAGAACTACCTTGCTAATCTAGGGTACAGCGAACAAGAGCGCACTAGGTGTACGATCACCTTCCCTAAAAAGGGGACCTACCGTCTGGCTGATATTCAGCTGTTTGCTCTGCCGATGGAGAATTATTCCGCGCAAATAGAGGCGCTGCGGGCAGAGCCTCTGGAAAATATAGCTTTTGGAACCAACTGCATAACTGGAACCGTGGATTTGTCCCAAAATAAGGTTCTTTGTATGAGCATCCCCTACAGCAGCGGCTGGACGGCGCGAGTGGATGGCGAAAAGGTGGACATCCTGCGGGGCAACTATATGTTCATGGCTCTGCCCCTTGAAGCGGGAACACATCAGGTAGAATTCACCTATTGCACGCCGGGACTCAGATTGGGGATCGTGGCGGCGTTGTTGTCGTGCGGAGGGATGGCAGCGCTTGCTGTCCAGTATAAGCGGCGGTCAAGCAGGGAGAGGAAGTAGGTGCTTGGTACGCGGCGTGGAATGTCACGCAGACTGAGAAAATGTTTTACACCATACGAAGTTGATGCATACGTAGGAAGGTGAACAAAAGAATGTGTATGATTTCTATTATTGTGCCTTGTTACAACGAAGAGGCGGCGCTTCCGTATTTCTTCACAGAAATACGGAAGGTTGCGGACAACATGACCGCAACCTATGAGCTTTGTTTCGAGTTTATCTTTGTGAATGACGGGTCTAAGGATGGAACCTTGAATCTTCTGCGAGAATTTGCGGCAGAGGACAACCGGGTCCGGTACATATCCTTCTCCCGGAATTTTGGCAAGGAGGCCGCAATGTATGCCGGATTCCAGCACGCCGCGGGGGATTTTGCTGTGCTCATGGACGCCGACCTGCAGCACCCGCCGGACATGCTGGAGGAGATGTACCTGGCCATTACAGAGGAGGGCTTTGACATCGCGGCGGCCAGACGGGTCTCTCGGAAGGGGGAGCCGCCTATCCGCTCGTTCTTTGCCCGTTGCTTTTACCGGCTGATCAACAAAATATCCAGAGCGGAGTTTGTCGATGGAGCCTCTGATTTCCGGATGCTGTCCAGGCGGGCGGCGGATGCGCTGCTGGAAATGAGGGAGTATAACCGGTTTTCTAAGGGGATTTTTGGCTGGGTCGGTTTTCAGACCAAGTGGATTCCCTATGAAAATGTGGAGCGGGTAGCGGGAGAGACCAACTGGTCTTTTTGGAAACTATTTCTCTACTCATTGGACGGCATTATCGCATTCTCTACCGCGCCCCTGACGGTTGCTTTTGTGGTAGGTGTACTATTTTGCCTTGCGGCGTTCATTGGGATCGTAATCATTGTCGTAAAAACCCTCATCTGGGGCGATCCTGTGGCGGGATTTCCCACATTGGCCTGCCTGTTGCTGCTGATAGGCGGTTCCATCCAGCTGTCGCTGGGGATTATCGGGCAGTACCTGGCCAAGACCTATTTAGAGACAAAACGCCGGCCCGTATATATCATAGCGGAAACCAACGGGGAATATGCGGCGGAGGCGGTACGGGAAGGGAGCGCGGCGCGTGACAGAGAAAATCAGCCGGTATAGAAGCGCCGTTATGGGCGCGGCCATACTCTGGATAGTCGTATATCACAGCGGATTGTCCTTTTCGTTCTTCCCACTGTTGGGGAAGGCCCTCAATGATATACGCGCGAACGGTTTTGGCGGCGTAGATATTTTCCTGTTCATTTCCGGGTTTGGCCTGTACCGGTCGCTGGCGCACAATGCGGACCCCGTTGCCTTTTACGGGCGGCGTCTGAAGCGCGTTCTTCCGGCTTTCTGCCCCGTATTGATCATCTGGCTGGCGTTGAAGCTGCCCGCTGTTCCCCCCGAGGACTGGCTCCGGGTCATTCTGGGAAATTTGACAGGAACCGCCTTTTGGATCGGGCCCGCTCCTGCGTTTAACTGGTATATGCTGGCCCTGTATGCCTTTTACGGCATAGCCCCCTTTTTTTACAGGGCGCTGGAGAGACGCAGCGGCATCTATTGGGTGCTGGCGGGTACGCTGCTAATGGACGTCTGCTTTTACGGACAATGGGTGATGATTGCCGTTACCCGGTTTACCATTTTTGCGCTGGGCATGGAAGCGGGCCGCTGGGCTGTGCAGGGTCGAAAGATCGGCCAGGCTTTTGAGGCGATTTCCTGCCTGCTGGGACTTGGAAGCTATATCCTGCTGCTGACGCTGCGGGCCGCGCTCCCCAACGCGCTGCTGTGGAATGGGGGCTTCTATTGGTATCCGTTCATATTTATTGCGCCGGCAATGATTTTTCTCCTATGCCGATTTTTTTCCTGGTTGGAAGTTCATGGGCGGCGCGTCCTCCGCGGCTTTGAGATTGCCGGGGAATGCTCTCTGGAGATTTATCTCATTCATGTTGTAGCCTTTGACTATCTGCACGTGACGTCAAACTGGGTGTGGCTGCTTGTCTACGGGATCGTCGTTTTCTCCGGATACATATATCATCATATAATAGAAGACATGGGGAGTCTGCTGAGCAGAGAAAGGAAGAGGCGAATAGATGAGAACATTTGTTCTGGGGGGGGGTCTGGAAACCATATATTGGATTTATGCGGATTGCCGCATGCTTTTTGGTGATTGTTAATCATACAAATTCACAGATTTTTCGTGAACGGGCGCCCTCTGAAACCTGGCTATGCTCCATTTTGTATTTTTTCATCTGCAAGACAGCTGTTCCAATTTTCCTGTTCATTATGGGGGCGCTGATGCTGGACAGGGAGGAGCCTCCGAAGCGTTTGGTGATGCGGATTGCCCGGATATTGACCGTAACGGCTGCGGGGTCCGTGTGCTACGGCTTTTTCTACGCGCAGCAAAAAGGGGAACCCTTCAACATCGGGGAGTTCCTCCCAAAACTGTTGAAGGGCCCTGCGACGAACGCGTTCTGGTATCTGTATCTGTACCTTGGGCTGCTGTGCCTGCTGCCTATTTTGCGGAGAATGGCGGCGGCGCTCAGCAAGCGGCAGCTGGAGTATGTTCTTTTTCTGTCCCTGGGAGTTTTGGGGGTACTGCCCCTGATCAGAATCTTTTTCCCGGAGTTCCGGACGTACGGGTATCTTACGACCGCCCTGTTCAGCCCTTATGTTGGTATGGTGCTGCTAGGCCACTATATAGAGCAGTATGTGCCCAATACCAAGAGGAGCTTCTGGTGGGGGTTCTGCGGTTTTGCCCTGCTGATTGCCTTCCAGGCGGCAGGCACGTTCCTGCTTTACCAGCGGAACCCGGACTCCTATATGGCCCTGGATGACCGGACGCTGCTCACCATCACGGGCTCCAGCGCCTGCCTCTACATCTGCGTGCGGTACGTGTTCACCCGATACCGGCCAGGTCCGAGGCTGGAGCGCATCATTCACGCTTTGTCTGATTTGACATTTGGGGCGTATCTGCTGGGCGATATGATGATCGAGTTGTCCAGGCCTGTTCACGCGGTGCTGCGTGAGCATTGCCACGTCCTGATTGCCATGGTGCTGTGGGAGATCATAATTCTAATCGGATGTATGTGCATCACGGCCGGGCTGAGGCTGATTCCGTCTCTGCGGAAGTGGCTGTAAGGCGGACGGCTGTAAGATGCAGGAAACGGAGTGCGGCTATGAAAAAACTGATGGATCCAACCATGTTCAAATTTCTACTGGTAGGGGTTTTTAATACGCTGGTGGGCTGCGGGACGATGTTTCTGCTCTACAACCTGGCGGGGTGCTCCTATTGGCTGTCCTCAGCGGCAAACTACATAGTGGGAGGCGTTGTCAGTTTTTTCCTCAACAAGTATTTCACCTTTCAAAACCACGAGCGCTCCTGGAAGCAGGTAATTCGCTTTGCGGTCAACGTAGCGGTCTGCTACCTGCTGGCCTACGGGATTGCGAAGCCCTTGACGCTGCACGCACTGGCCGGACAGCCGGTAAATATACAGGAAAATGTGGCGATGCTGGCGGGCATGTGTCTCTATACCGCTTTGAACTATGTTGGACAGCGCTTTTGGGCCTTTCGGAGTAAGAAGTAAGTAGTAGACAGCATTTAAGGACAAAACAACCCCTTCCCATCTAATTTTAGGTTAGTTGGAAAGGGGCTTCTCTCACTCAAATTTAGATAGTGTCTACATAAGATTTACAATTTTTATAGATTTCTTTCCCTATAGCCTCTATACCTTTGCGCTCTGGTGTAGTTTCCCCTGGCGTTATTTGGCCGCCAGCCCCCTTGCCAACGATGTTTGCCGGTAATTTTCCACCTTGTTTTTTTCCCGGAAACGCGCTATACTATAAACAAGACCATGCGTGAGTTCGAGGACAAAGGAGGCGGCCGCCATGGCTGTGAGCAGAGAGTCCTTCGGGACGGACAGAGAGGGGAGGAATGTGGAGAAACTGACCCTGCGCAGGGACGGGCTGGAGGCGGAGATCATTACCTTTGGCGCGGCCCTGCGGGCCCTCCGGGTCCCGGACCGGACGGGCAGGCCGGTGGACGTGGTGCTGGGCTTCGACCGGGTGGAGGACTACGAGATCTGCGGCGGCTACCTGGGGGCCACTGTGGGGCGGTACGCCAACCGCATCGCCGGGGCCTCCTGCCTCATCGACGGGCGGAGGGTGGCGCTGGAGGCCAACGAGGGGACCAAGCAGCTCCACGGCGGGCCCGCGGGCTTCAGCCACCGGGTGTTCGGCGTGCTGGAGACCGGGGAGAGCTCCGTGACCCTGGGGTACGTCTCCGCCGACGGCGAGGGGGGCTTTCCCGGCACGCTGACCCTGCGGGTTACCTGCGCTCTGGACGGGCGGGGGCTCTCCCTGCGCTACGAGGCCGCCAGCGACAAGACCACCTTCTGCAACATCACCAACCACAGCTACTTCAACCTCAACGGCGGCGGCGACGCCATGGGCCACGCCCTCTGGCTGGCCGCCGGGCGCTACACCCCCATCGGCGATGACAGCATCCCCGCCGCCATGAGCGCGCCCGCCGCCGGCACCCCCTTCGACTTCACCGCCGAAAAGACCCTGGGCCGGGACATCGGCGCGGATCACCCCCAGCTGCGCTGCGGCGGCGGCTATGACCACAACTTCGTTCTGGACCCCGCCCAGGGGCTCCGGCTGGCCGCCCGGCTGACCGGGGACCGGTCCGGCATCGTGATGGAGGCCTGGACGGAGAAGCCGGGAGTCCAGCTCTACACCGCCAACTTCCTGGACACCGGCGGGCGGGGCAAGGGCGGCAGAGGCTACGCCCCCCGCCAGGCTGTGTGCCTGGAGACCCAGTTCTTCCCCGACAGCCCCAACCACCCCGAGTGGGGGGACGTCCTCCTGCGGCCGGGGCGGAGGTACGACTATACGACGGAGTACCGGTTTGTACGGGGGTGACATAGTCGCCATGTGCAGGATTGAGGAGGGCTGCGTGAGGGGGACATAAAATTTTTCCTCGCGGCCGGGAACTTTTCGGGGAGGGATTCCGTCTTCTATTACACACACACGGCGGCTTGTGGGGCCGGGCCGTGGAAGGGGGGAAATGATGCAAAAAAGATGCACCTTGGAAACACCTTTTTCACATTGCCCTGCTATGGTACCATTGTCAACACATCCCAGCCGGGGCGCGGGCCCCGCAGAAGAAAGGAAGGAAGTTCTATGAAACGTACTGTGCGCAAATGGCTGTCTTTGCTGATGGCCTTTGCTATCGTGCTCAGCTTGATGCCCGTCGCGCTGGCAGCGGATGAGACGACCGATGATCCTAAGCCTGAAGCGGACAACTGGGACGGCGGGATTGAAGGTTGTGAGCATAAGAAATATGATATTGATGATAAAGATAAACCCAGTTGCTATAAAGCAGGATCAATAACTTTTACATGTACAGTTGAGCACGATCAGAAGCCGGATGGCGAGAACGATCCGGACCCCGCAGCTCGCGCTGGCGGAGAAGGCAAGAAGGTATGCGGTGCTACACAAACGATAGAACTGAAGGCAACAGGGAAGCACTCGTATAGCGAACAATGGAGCTATGACGAGACGAAGCACTGGAAGAAGTGCACGACAGAAGGTTGTGATGCAAGATCTGACGTGCAGGATCATAAATACGACGAGGATACTGGTAAATGTAGTACCTGTGGTGCAAAGGTCGCGGATGAAATCGAAGTCATCCTGTCCAAGGACAGTTACACTGGCAGCGGCACCATTTACATTACAGGGAACGGTATTATTCTTGAAACCACCCTCACTGTAAAAAAGGGTAAGGACACTGTTTCGGCGGACGACTATGAGGTATCCTACCTGTGGTCTGCTAAAGGCCTGTACGACAACGACAACGTAGGGAACAAGCCGTCGGAATCTCCCGCTATTCGAATTGTAAACGGCAACCGCATCGTCAAGAACGCGTCGGTGACATGCGAGGTGAGGGTCGCCTATAAAGGTGAGACGTATAAGGATTCCGTGACGTGGTCGGGCATCACCAACGTGGGCGGCTATGACGGGGACGTCTCCGTCACCATCTACGGCGATACAACCTATTACCTGGGCGACAAGGACGACAAGGGCGGCAAGTCCGTCATTGATCAGATTGATGACTACATCCACGATGAGGATGGCGGGTATCTGGACAAGATTAAGTTCTCCAGAGTCACAGACAGCGTCGGCGACCTGGAGGCTTCTACAAGCAAGTGGTATTATTTCGATGATGCAGAGGAGATTGCTTTCGAGCCGGAGAAGTCCGGCACCGCTGAATTCGACTACAGCGCGACCAGCAGCAAAGAGAACGACTATTACGGCACCATCAGCATCAAGGTTGAGAACGGCTCCTCCTCCGGCGGCGACATCGAGTACAGCGCCACCGCCGGCCAGGACGTGAGCTTCGACGCTGACGACTTCGAGGACTTCTGGAGCGACAGTCGGAGGAAGGGCAGCAGGGAGGACCTGGACTATGTGACCTTCTCCCTGCCCTCCAGCAGCACCGGCGTGCTCTATGACGGCGACGGCTCCAAGCTCAAGAGCAGCACCAAGTGCTACGTGAGCGCCGGCAGAAACGAGACCGACCTGGACGACGTCTATTTTGAGCCCAAGAGCAGCAAGGCGGGCACCGTCAAGATCAATTTCAGCGCCTATGGCGAGGA